>Ga0172380_10001113_pt1 | contig 47679 bp, 47 predicted proteins | sample Leawe162metaG_FD_119747 | JGI IMG/M metagenome (GOLD analysis project Ga0172380, IMG submission 119747) | Leachate microbial communities from a municipal landfill in Southern Ontario, Canada - Leachate well 162 metaG | ecosystem: Engineered > Solid waste > Landfill > Unclassified | place... | reverse complement strand
AGCGTGCGCACGGACCGACCGTATGAAAGCGGCGCATTTGCTCGACACCTCAGCCGTGCTTGCCCATCTCCTGCAAGAAAAAGGCAGCGACACCGTTGAACATTGCATCAGCCCCGAGGGAGGTCGTGCTGCGATCAGCGTCATTTCATGGGTCGAATTTCAACTTTTTCTTACACGTTCGGATTACCCGCAAACGGACACCGCAAAAATCCTCGGTTTCTATCGTGATGCCTTGGGCAGCCCTTTGCCGATTGACGAGTCCGTGGGAAAAGCGGCCATCGCGCTTCGCGCCCAGACGCCGACCCGCATCCACCTCACCGATCTACTCATTGCGGCTTGCGCCAAAGAACATGGTTTGAAGCTCGTCTATCGTGACAAACACATTGAGGGCATTCCTGCCAAAGTTCTCCCCCAGATCAAACTTCCACAGAAGCCCCCCTGAAATGCGCTTCCCAGGACTCTCCAGCCCCCGCGGCAGCCGCGCTACCCTCCCGTCCAATCCTGCGTCGCGCCATTGGTGGCCACGTATTGTGACGCGGCTGCCGCCCCGCCAGTGAGAGCGGCTCCGAGAATGCCAGCCCTCCGCCGTCTTGAGAGTAATGAGGAGATTTTTCATAAATTCCTCGCCAAAAAATCAACGGGGGGCGAGGCTTGCCTCCCGGATGTGCGAGAAAACCAGCGGGTAGAGGGAATCGAACCCTCATTTCTATCCCGCAATGTCCGCGCAATTTGTTTCTTCATTGGTTGCTGCTGAGAAGCTGGCCCGCGAGGAGCGGCTGACAGAATCGCGGGCGCGGAAGCTGATCGCTGAGATTGTCGAGCGGACAACGGGCGAGCGGCTGAACTTCTTCACGGTGCGGGGCTGGTTCGAGGATTGGATTGCGGGGAAAAAAATCAGCAAGGCCGATGCTACGGGGGTTCGATACAGCAATGCGGTTACGTTGTTTTTGGAATCTCTCGGTGATCGAGCTGATAAGAACATCGAGACGTTGAGGCCTGCTGACATCACCCGATTTTTCAAAGCGGAGCGGGAGAAGGGAAAAAGCCTGATGACATGCGTTCTGAATGTGAAGGTTGTCAAGATGGCCTTGAGGTCGGCAACCAAGATGGCAGGGTTGAAACAGAATCCCGCTGATGGATTCGAGATGCCAAAGGAAGAGGGGGAATCCGTTGATCGGGAGGTTTTCACACCGGATGGTTTTCCTGTCTGCCTTGCGCCTGCCTGCCCCGTGGCGGGCTTTTGTTTGGGTGGGAGGGTGATGATAGCGCATAGGTCGGGCGCGGTGCGTGGCGGGTGCCAGCCTGTTCGCTGATTCGGTTTGCCTGCAAGGATGGCGGAGCCGGGTAAAAAATTTCTACGGCGATTCTCTTCCCGTTTTCATTCTTGGGGATTCACTCGCGTTTTTAAAACGCAGTCAAAGTGCGGATTCGACTTCCCGGATTTAAAATCCGGGCAGTCAAGGCCCCCTCCCGGAATCCTGCTTGCAATTCAATCAATTCGATTTTGCGAACATTGCGAAACGTCAAGGGACGTGCGGGACATGGCGGAATTGATTGCAATGGCTGCAAGCAATTGCTTGCAATTCCAATCAATTCGCCGGTTCCGGCTTGCGGGGCGCCTGCTTATCTGCGATATTTACGGGCATGACGGCAACCACGTTGGCGGACGAATTGCGGACGGTTCCTGACCCGGAGCGCGGGAACGTGATCGGCGCGGCCCTGCGTTCCATCTACCCGCAAAGCGGGCGCGTCATTGAACGGATGATTCGCCGGATTGAAAACCCGGACATCCCGGAAGACGTTTGGCGCGGGATCGAGGATGCCGAGGCCGGGCGGCTTGTGGACATGGAAACGGCCATGACGGAAGCCCCGCCGTGCCGGGCGTGAAATACCGCTTTGCGGCAACGGAAGCCTTTTGGGAAGCCTTCTACTCATTGCCAGCCCCGCAAAAGGAATCAGCGCGGGCGGCATGGCTGATCTTCAAGGAAGACCCATTTGACCCCCGGCTGAGAACGCACAAAATCCATCGGCTTTCATCCCTCATGCGGCAAACGGTCTTCGCTTTGGTGATCGAGGGGGATTTGAGGGCGGTCTTTTATATCGAGGGCGGGGCCGTGATTTCCTTCAACATCGGAAGCCATGCGGTTTACCGGCAATGAAATATCCCCTCCCCCCCTATTCTTTTTTCTTCCAATCAATCCAACCGGTTTCCTCCCTGAGAAGTTTTTACAAAGGCCTATTTCCTCCCTTTTGGACATCCCGGACTCTCTTGGAATATCGCGAGATTTTAAGACGGAGAGGGCGCACTTTGTGGCACACTTTGACCCCTCCTCTTTCGTAAGTTGCTGATTATAAGAGGCGAGCGGGTAGCGGGAATCGAACCCGCATGGCCTGCTTGGAAGGCAGGAACTTTACCATTAAGCTATACCCGCGAAAGGGGGCCAGATTTAGCTCCGGCGGGTGGGGCGGTCAACTCCCAAGTTTGCCCGGTCGGATCCACCGTCCGCCCCACCAGACCGGGAGGGGCAGCCAGGAGAGGAGCCAGAAAAGCGGTTCGAGCAGGCTGACGAGCCAGATTTCTCGGAGTTTGCCTCGCGGTCCTGGCAGGGAATTTGCGGAATGGGCGCGGAGGGCCAGGAGGCCGAGATGAAGGAGCCAGCTTCCGTGGGCGAGGGGGTTGAGCAGGATGAAAAGAAACGAGAGGCCCACGCCGTGGGTGAGGGGGATCCCCAGGCACCCGGCGGGATTGCAGAGGCGGAAGGTCACGGACGCGCGGTGCTGGTGCAGGATCCATTCTTTCCAAGTGAGGTCGGGAGTTTCGATGTCGATGACGGAGTCTGAGATGCCAACGGCTCCTCCCGCCCGCGAGATGAGGAGCCCGAGCTCGTGGTCGTCGGCCAACGAGCCTCCGAGAATTTTCCACCCGCCGAGCCGTTGCAGCGTCCGGGCTTTGACCCCCATGCAGGCTCCGGTAAGAAAATCCAGTCGGCCGACCGATCTGAGCAGCGCGACACCCGGCCAGAGGGCCATGCCGGTTCCCAAGGCATCCAGCCTGGAAGGGGTGCCGGGAGCGGGTTGCGGGGCGTAAGGGGCGGAGATCGCGTCCGCATCTTTCGATTGCCACTCGCTCCGGAACGCCCGCAGAAACCTGCGGTCGGGCACGGCGTCGCTGTCGAGCACGACCCATCGTTCGCGGGTGGCCAACGGTTCCATTTGGGCGAGCTTGTTGATCTTCGGGTTCCGGTGGACGCCCTCCACCGCGAGGAGAAAGCTGATGTCGGGCCCGGGATGTCCGGCGGCAAGGTCTTCGCAGAGGCGCAAATCCTCCGGGGTGGTCGCGCAAAAAATCACCTGGTCGCCGGGCTCGAGAGCGGAGAGAAAAACCGCCAGATGATCCCGGAGCCGCGCTTCGCCGCTCTTGATCGGGCGGAAGAACGTGACCGGTTCGGGCCGGTCCGGGGGGCGCTGTGCTGCCGGTGCCGGTTTCGGGTTCTCTAAATGGGAGCCTGCGGCGGGCTTCCCTCCAAGCCAGCGGCGGAGGAGGAGCGCCGTGACGAGATAAAATGCCGCGCTGAAAACCCCTATGCCAGCCACCGCGATCCCCACGGCCTTTTTCAAAACAGTCCTGCTATCCGACGACCGGAAGGAGGTTTTTGCTGATTGCGCGGTCGACGGAGAGAGCGCCGCCGCCGAGGCAGAAGAGCGCGAGGCCGCCTGCCCACACCATCAGCGGGAGTTCGAGATCGATGAAAATCGGCGAGGTTTTTCCGACGGCAAAAATCGCTCCGGACATGACGAGGACGACCCCCAGCCCCGCAAGGCGCGTGAAGAAACCGAGGAAAAGCCCCGCGCAGATGAGCAGCTCCGCCACCATGACCAGGGGGGCGATCACCGCCGGGAGCCCGAGGCCGGTTGACGATGTCCATGTTTCGACCGTCCGTTGCCATCCGACCCCGCCGAACCAGCCGAGAGCTTTTTGGGTCCCGTGAAAGAAAAGGACCCCGGCCGTGGCCAACCGCAAGACGAGGGGGCCTGCATTTCCCGGGGTGTGGAAGAAGTGGTAGACGGGATTGTTCGTCACGGGGCGGCACGCTAGCAGAGGCGGGGAGCGCGCGGAAAGCAAAAGTGTTCCCCCCCTCCTGAATTTGAGCTATGAGGAAGGCGTGATGGACGAACCAAAGAAGCCCCCGCTGGCGGCATACGTTGTGCCGTTCGCGCTGTTCATGGGAGGGCTGGTGCTCGTCGGGGCCGTGCGGTTCCTGGGAGGAAAATCCGGGGCGCTGTTCCTCTCGAAGCCCGAGTATTGGGTTTATCCGTTGCAGACATTGGCCTGCGGGGCGGCGCTGGTTTTTTTCTGGAGGCGGTATGATTTCGGGAAAAGTGGGGGATGGCTCGCGGCCCTGGCGGCCGGTGTCGCGGCTCTTGGACTCTGGCTCCTGCCGCAGGCCTTGCCCGGGGCTGCGCTGCGGACGGGCGGGTTTGATCCCACGGTTTTTTCGGGCACCCCGCTGCTGTATTGGCTGACGGTCGCGGCGAGGTTCGCGCGTCTGGTCGTCATCGTCCCGCTCGTCGAGGAAATCTTCTGGAGGGGGTTTCTGATGCGCTATCTGATCCGCGAGGACTTTTCGAAAATTCCGCTCGGGGCGTATGACCCGCGTTCGTTTTTCGGGGTGGCCGGGCTGTTCATGTTCGTGCATCAGATGCCCGACTGGCCGGCGGCGTTTCTGACAGGATTGCTCTACAACGGGCTGCTCGTGCGCACGAAGAGCCTGGGGGCCTGCGTCGCGGCCCACGCGGCCACGAATCTCGGGCTGGGCATTTACATCATGGCCACGCGCCAGTGGGGGTTCTGGTGAAAATCGGTTTCGCCCAGATCAACACGGTTGTCGGCGACTTCGTCGGCAACGCGCGCAAGATCGCCCGGGCCGCGAAGGACCTGGAGCTCCGCGGGGCGCAGATCATCCTCACGCCCGAGATGTCGCTCACCGGCTATCCTCCGCAGGACCTGCTTTTCAAATCGGATTTCGTTCCCGGGAATCTTGCGGCGCTCGACGGGCTTCACCGGCATGTTGGAAAAGCGGCCCTGCTGGTCGGCTGCGTCGACGTGAACCCCTCGGGGAAGGGGCGTCCGTTTTTCAACACGGCCGCCGTTCTCGAAAAAGACCGGCCGCTGCGGAAAATCGCCAAGTGCCTGCTGCCGACCTACGACGTTTTCGACGAGGCGAGGTATTTTGAGCCGGGGCCCGCTCCCGCGCCCGTGGAGATCGGCGGCCGACGGATCGGGGTGACGATTTGCGAGGACATCTGGACCCCGGAATATCTCCCCCGGGGTCTCTACACCCGCGATCCGGTGCACGATCTCGTGACGGCTGGCGCGGCCGCCATCGTGAATCTGAGCGCCTCCCCGTTTCAAATCGGAAAGCCGGCCCGGCGGCGGGAGATGATCCGGCGGCAGGCCGGACGACACCGCGTGCCGTTCTTCTACTGCAATGCGGTCGGGGGAAACGACCAGTTGATTTTCGATGGCTACTCCTTCGCGGCGACGGCCGACGGGCTGATCTGGATGCAGGCCCCCGGGTTTCTGGAAGGCACGTTTGTCCTCGATATCGGCGACATGAACCATGGGGTGGAGTTCCGGGGCTGGGGGCCGGAAGGTTCCCCGGGAAAGGGTTCGGTCCTCGGTCCGTGGCCTGCGGGAGACAGTGCCCGCGAGGACATGGCGGACCTCCGGGACGCGCTGGTGCTCGGGTTGCGCGACTACATGGCCAAGTGCGGATTCCGCGCGGCCGTGCTCGGGCTCAGCGGCGGGATCGACAGCGCCGTGACCGCCTGCATCGCCGTCCAGGCCCTCGGCGCGGAAAATGTCACGGGGGTCGCGATGCCGTCCCCCTACTCGTCCGAGCACAGCGTCGAAGACGCCCTCCAGCTTGCGGCCAATCTGGGGATGGAGTGCCTCAGGATTCCGATCGCCGGGAGCTTTGATGCCTTCAAAGAGCAGATGGGCGACGCATTTGCCGGGAAACCCGAAGACATCACCGAGGAAAACATGCAGGCCCGGCTGCGCGGGCTCACGCTGATGTCTCTGTCGAACAAATTCGGCCACCTTCTCCTGACGACCGGGAACAAAAGCGAACTGGCCGTGGGCTACTGCACGCTTTACGGCGACATGTGCGGCGGGCTCGCCGTCATCTCCGATGTCCCCAAGACAACGGTCTACAGGCTGGCGGGATTTCTCAACGCGGATGCCCGCCGGGAGCTCATCCCCGCGCGGACGATCACCAAGCCGCCCAGCGCGGAGCTCCGCCCGGACCAGACGGATCAGGACACCCTGCCGCCCTACGAGGTGCTGGACGAGATCCTCCGGCTCTACGTCGAGGAAAATCTCGGTGCCGGAGAAATCATCCGGAAGGGGTTTGACGGGGGGACCGTCCGCTGGGTGATCGGGCGCGTCGACCTCAACGAATACAAACGCGAGCAGGCCGCCCCCGGGCTGAAGGTCACCGGTCGCGCCTTCGGCATCGGGCGCCGGATGCCGCTCGCGCAAAAGTTTGCACCGGCCATCCAAGCATGAAACCCATCATCGGCATCACATCCGGCGATCCGGCCGGCATCGGCCCGGAGGTCATCCGGGCAGCATTGGCATCCCGGGATCTCCCGGGGGATTTCGAATACGAGGTCGTCGGGAAGGTGGGCGACCACAAACCCGGGTCGCCGACCGGGGAGTCGGCCCGCGCGGCCGTCGAGGCGCTGGAAACCGCGGCGAAAAACCTCGCTTCCGGCAGGTGGCGGGGGGTGGTCACCGGCCCGGTCTCCAAGAAGGGCCTGCACGATGTCGGCTGCCATTTTCCGGGCCAGACGGAATTTTTCGCGGCGCGCGCCGGCGTGAAAAACTACGCGATGTGCCTGACCGGCGGCGGGCTCACCGTCGCCCTCGTCACCGCCCATGTGCCCCTGGCGCAGGTTGCGGGGCTTCTGGACAAAAACGAAATCGTCCGCATTGGAAACCTGCTCGCGGCATTTCTGCGCCAGTGCGGGTGCAGGGAGCCGAGGATCGTGGTCGCTGGGCTGAACCCCCATGCCGGCGAAGGCGGAGACATCGGGGCCGAGGAAATCAAAATCATCTCGCCTGCTGTCAGGGAACTCGAGAAGTCCAAGGACGCTGTTTTCTCGGGCCCCCTTTCGCCCGACACGATTTTCCGGCGGGCGGTCGCGGGGGAATTCGACGGTGTGCTGTGCATGTATCACGACCAGGGGCTGATCCCGCTGAAGCTCCACGCCTTCGACCAGGGAGTGAATGTGACGCTGGGCCTGCCCTTCGTGCGGACGAGCCCCGATCACGGCACGGCGTTCGAAATCGCGGGAAAGGGGATCGCGCGATCCGACAGCATGCAGGCCGCGATCCATCGCGCCGCGTTGATGCTGCGAATCCGTTAGTGTGGTGTCTCACTTGTCGAAGCAGGCATTGTCGTAGGCTGCGTGGGGACGGGGGGATTGCGGGGCGGCCGTGATTTTCACTCGATGCTGATGCCGTTTTTGGCGAGCGTGAGGCCGGTGACGCGGGCGTATTCCGCGATCGCGCGGACGTGGTCGGCCTGCGCCCGGATCCGGCTGATTTCGGCTGTGGCGAGATCGCGCTGGAACTGGAGGACTTCGAAGGTGGTGGTGGTGCCGCTGGCGAGCCTGGCCTGCGCGGCCTCGAGTGTTTTCCTGGCATAATCGAGGGCGGCGGTGGTGGCTTCGATGCGCTTGAGGGTGGTGTCGATCTGGCCGGCCGCGTTGTCGGCCTCGACGAGGATCAACTGTTCGAGGCGCTTGATCTCGACCAACGCCTTGGCGACTTCGAACTTGTTGGCCTCGAGCTGTCCGCGCGCCTCGCGGTTCGGGACCGGCAGGCTCCCCACGACACCGGCGGTCCAGGAGTAGTTATAATTCGCCTGTCCCGTGACGCGCTGGAAACTGTCCGCCAGCGAGGAGTCGATGCCGTTGACGCCGAAGCTCGCGACCAGGTCGAGGCGCGGGAGGGCTTGGTTGCGGGAGAAGACGACGTTGATCTGGCGTTTCTGCAAATCCAGGAGGGCCTGCCGGTAGTCCGGGCGCATCTGGAACGCGAGCGGAAAATCCTTTTCGCGGTCCGCTTTGACATTCGGCAGCTCGGGGAGCGAGGCGATCTCGATGCGGGTGTCGAGAACGCGGAAGACTTCGTCCGTGACGAGCTGTTTGAGGAAATTCTCGTTGTCGAGCATGTTGCGTTTGGCGACGAGGACGCGTTCCTCGCGGGAGGCGAGGTCGGACCGGGCCTGCATGACGTCGAGCGGGGACATGACGCCGATCTCCGCGCGTTTCAGGTTGTCGGAGAGGAGCTGGGCGGCGAGTTCCCGCGAGCGCTCCTCGACGCCGAGGTTTTCCTTGGTGAAGTAGAGCTCGCAATACGTGTCCACCGTGTCCGTCACGACCCGGATGATGCGGTCGCGCAGTGTCCATTCCGAGATGGCGCGGTCGGCGCGGGCGATCCGGAGCTGCGCGAGGTTCGCGTCGGTCCCGAAGTTTTTCAGCAGCGGCTGGGCGATGTTGAAGCCAAGAAACGAGTTGTATTTGTCGTCGGAGAGCCGGTTGTCGGTATTCTTGGTGGCCGACGCGTCGAGGTCGTAGGTCAGGCCCCAGGGGGTGAGTCCTGCGATGCTGGCATCCACTTCGAGGCCGGAGGTGCGGGCGAAGAGGAAGGGGGTGTCGCCGCCCGGGACGGCGGTCGGCGTGTTCAGCTCGCTGTTGAGGGTGCGCTGTTCCTGGTTGTTTTCGTCGTAGGTCACCGAGACCTCGGCGACGGGGTCGAATTTTCCCGAGGCGGAGAGTTGTTTCGCCCGGGCGATCTGCGGGGTGAACCGCTCGGCTCGGATTTGAAAATTTTTGCCGAGGGCCATGCGGATCGCGTCCTGGAGGTCGAGTTTGAGGGGATCCGCCGCCGATGCGGCGGCGAGGGAGGCGAGGAGGGCTGCGGCGATGCGGGAGCGGAAGGGGAGGAGGGGGCGCATCGGGAATCAAAAATCCCTCGCGGGCGGCGGCGGGAGCTGGATCGCCGGCTTGTCCAGCGGGGAGTCGAGCGGTTTGAGGGTTTCCGCCTTCCTGACCTCGGGCTCAGGGGCGGGCGCTTCCGGGGTGGCGGCGGGAGCAGGGGAGCTCTGCGGGCCGTCCTCCTGCTTGTCTCCATCCGTTTCGCCGGTCACCGGGATGGCTTTGGCGACGGGAATCGAGCTGTCGTCGAGTTTGTCCGATCCCGGACGGATGGATTGGTAAACATCGTTGAAGCCCAGGAGGGTGGGGGCGGTGACGGCGATTGGGCGGATCGTCGCGAAGTCGACAGCTGCGGCGGCGCGCGGCCACTCGGCTTCGTCGTATTGTTTCGCGTAATTCCTCACCCCGCCGCCATGAACGTCGCAGCGGATCTGCGGGACCTCGGCCTCGGTGGCGTATTCCGTGTAGGCGAGCGGACGGGAACTCGAAATCCCGCCTGCGGCATCCACGAAATCGAGTTTGCAGCGCGGCGTGGCGAGTAGGCCGGATGTCCGGCAGATTTCGACTTCCCTGAGATCGGCGGGTTTCGCGAACGGCTGCGGGGGGAAGGCGGTTGCGGCGGCGTTCATGATCTTGGTCCAGATCGGGAGCGCGAGATCCTTGCCGAACGCGCCGCGGTAAATTTTGGCCGGCCTGTCAAAGCCCACCCAGACCCCGCAGGTCACGGCGCTGGTGTAGCCGAAAAAGTAGGCGTCCGTGAAATTGTAGGCTGCGCCGGATTTGCCCGCCACCGGGAACTGGCCGAGGCCGAGGTCCGCCGCTGCGCCCCGTTTCATGATCTCCTCCAACCCCGCATGGACCTGGAATGCCGCCGCCGGGGAAATGGCTTTCACCGCCGAGCGCGGTGCCTCGTAAATCACGCTGCCGTCGGCATCCAGAATCCGCCTGATCAGGTGAGCCTCATTCGCGCGCCGTCCCCCGTTCGGAAAAATCGTGAAGGCGAGGGTCATCTCGTCCAGGGTGAGTTCGCTGCTCCCCAGGAAGCTGTTGGTGTAGTCGCGCAGCGGCGAGGTGATCCCGGCGGCTGCGGCGGTTTTTTTCAGGGCGTCGAGGCCGGTTCTCATGCCCAGGCGGATGGTGGCGGCGTTTTTCCCTTTCACGAGGGCGTCCCGGGTGGTGATCGGTCCCTCGTATTCGTTCTCGGCCTTTTCGACCCCCCACTCGCCGAGGATGCCCGTCTCGCCGCCGACCATCACATACCGGTTGTCGATGCACGCGTCCTGAACGATCTCGCCCGGAAAAATTCCGGCCTCGTAGGCGGCGGCGAAGACCAACGGCGTGAATGCGGTGCCCAGCGGCCGGGGGCCCTGGAAGGCGCGGTTGTATTCGCTGTGCTTGAAATCCCGCCCGCCAACCATTGCGAGGACGCCGCCTGTCGCATTGTCCAGGGCGAGCGCCGCGCCCTGGATGTATTTCGGTTCGGGCATTTTGACCGTCATGTTCCCTTTGTTGATCGCGTCCTCGATATTCTTTGTCGACTCGCGGTATTGCGCGAACGTCGGGTGGGTGTAGCCGGGGGCGGACTCGACCTGCGAGAGAAACTCCCTCGTGGCCCGTTCGGCGGCGCGCTGCATTTCCGAGTCGAGCGTGGTCTCGATCCGGTATCCGCCGTTCATGGCGCGGTCGAATCCCAGCGCCTTGATCGCCTGCTGGCGGATCATGTCCACCGCGTAGGAAACCTTGAACGGGTTCAGGCGCTTGACCGCGTAGAGCTTGAGATCGGTTTGTTCCTTCAGTTGCTCCCTGGTGAGGAAGCCCATTTCCCGCATCCGCTTCAAAACAAAATTCCTGGCATCGGTGGCACCCTCGATGTTGTTCCACGGGGAGAGCAACTGCGGGCTCTTGAGCAGGCCCGCCAGCATCGCGCACTGGCCGATGTCGAGATCCTTGGCGGAGCGTCCGAAATACCCGCGCGCGGCGGCCTCGGCCCCGTAGAACCCGCTCCCGAAATAAACGCGGTTCAGGTAAAGCTCCATGATCCGGTCCTTCCGGAAATTCTTCTCGATCCGCCACGCGAGAAACATCTCCACGATTTTGCGCTGGTAGGTCCGCTCCCGCAGGTCGAACGAGTTCCTCGCCAACTGCTGGGTCACCGTGCTCGCACCCTGGGAAATTTTTCCCCGGCGGTAGTTCGCGATCATGGCGCGCATGATCCCGAAGTAGTCGACGCCGTCGTGCTCGTAGAACTTGTTGTCCTCCGCGGCGATGACCGCCTTCGTGAGCATCGGCGAGATCCGGTCGTAGGCGACCGGCTGGCGGTTCTGGATGAAGATCTTCCCGAAATCGCGCCCGTTGCGGTCGTAGAGGACCGAGGCCGATTCCATGCTGCCGACCTTCGAGAGATCGAACTCCTGCGCCCGCTTGTCGAAGTGGTAGGTCAAAATCCCGAATGCCACCCATGCCGCAAAGGCCCCGAGGCACAGGACCCCGATCGGGATCCAGAGCCGCTTCCGCTTGTAGAACGGCTTGCCCCGTCGGTGCCGCCGTTTTTCCCAACTGTAGTATTTTTTGCTGATGGGGGTCATTTTCCACGCCGGGACGCCACACGCAATTGGGAAAACGCAAGAATCTTGCTTTCTCGGGTCTTTCCACGTCGCGGGAAACGTGATACGTGTCAACTCCAGCAAGCTTCGTCTCTCGATTTGAAATGCCATTGCCCGCCCTTCAGAACCGCACCTTTCGGATTTTGATCATGGCGATCGCCGTCTTGGGCGCGCTCGCGGCGATCGGCGGGTCCGCCTCCCTCTCCTACCGGCAAACCCGCTGGGGTGCCATCGAGGCGATGGAGCAAAAAACCGGCTTGTGGGCCGACGCCATCGGCCGCCTCGTCAACGGGGCACGTTCCAAGTTGCAGATCCTCGACCTGGCGACGCGGGGCGAGGTTTCCGCCCAGACGGCCTCCGTGCTGAGGCGACTGGTCCTGGACAGCACGACCTTCCGCGAGGCGTGGATGGTGAAAGACGGGCAGTTGGTCTGTTCGGATATCGGGCTCCCCGAGGCCCCGTATCCGATGGATCCCGATCTTTGCCAGCTCGGTCCGGCCGGAGAGGTCCGGCTCCTCCCGCGCCCCAGCCGCGGCGACCGCGCCGACGCCATGATCATCAACTACAACCCGGGAAAGGATTATTTTTTTGGGCTTTCGATCCCGACGCAGACCATTGGCGAGATGATGCAATACGGGGACCGCAGCGGCGACCATGCGGTTTTCTTCATGCGGCAGGACGGGGTTGTGCTGGACCGGTCGGTCAACGCCAGGCTCAAGGCTGTTCCGCCCGCGAAAGCTCCCCCGGCCGGGCTCTCCGAGACCGATGGGGAACTCGTCTATTCGCGGGTCGTGCCCGGATACAACTACGTGGTGGTCGCCGTTTTCCCCAAGCGCGCCCTCTGGTCCCTTTGGGGCCAGACCCTGCCCCTCTACGGCGGGCTGGCCTTTGTTCTCGCCCTCTGCTTCTTCATGGCGGCCTGGATGGCGAACGCACAAACCCTTTCCCTCGAGTCCGAGCTTCGGGAGGCCGCGCGTCTCCGGCAAATCATCGCCCACTACCAGCCGATCCTGAATCTGGAAACGGGCAAATGCGTGGGGATTGAAGTGCTGATGCGGTGGCTTCATCCCAAGCGGGGGATTGTGCCGCCGCTTTCCTTCATCCCGGAGGCCGAGCGCACCGGGGTGATCACCGAGCTGACCGAATGCCTGATGGTCCGGGCGCTCGAGGAACTCGTGCCGGTGTTCAAAGCGTTCCCCCATCTCCATGCCGCGATCAACATCCCTGTCCAGACCCTGACGAACCCCTCGTTTCCCGCGCATGTCGACCGCCTGATCAAGGGCCGTTTCAGCTACAAAAACATTTCCTTCGAGCTGACGGAGAGCACCTCGCTGACCGACTCCGCGCTCGGCCAGCTCCGCGTGATGAAGGACCTCGGCATCCGCCTCGCAGTGGATGACTTCGGGACCGGCTACTCCAACCTCCGCTACCTCTCGCTCTTCCCGTTCGATTTCCTCAAGGTGGACAAGGCGTTCGTGGACGGCATCACGGACGAATCCAAAAGTTCCGGGCTGGTCGACCAGATCGTCTCGATCGGCCGGGCCTGCGGGCTGGAGCTGATCGCGGAGGGGATCGAGCACCCCGGGCAGGTGGACTATTTGCGGGATCTCGGCGTGGAATTCGGGCAGGGGTTTCTCTTCGCGAAGCCGATGGGGATTCACGAGCTGGCGGAATGGCTGGCCCGGAACGCCGAGGGGGAGAAGTGTTTGTTGTAGTCGGGAGGGTGAGGCTCCGTCCGAACCCGGATATTTCGGCTCACACGGAGGTTCGCCCTCCCAGGCCGAAGCCTCGCCCCCTTTTTGATCTGACGCCCGCAGGGGTGATTCATCCCCCTCCTTGATCCCCGCCAGATTTCCCTGCATCTTCTGCGAATGGCACGTGGAATCTGTTATCTTGTCGGGGCCGGGCCCGGTGACCCGATGCTCCTGACGCTCAAAGGCCGCGACTGCCTCGGGGTCGCGGACGTCATCGTCTACGATTATTTGAGCAACCCGGTTTATCTGGGATACGCGAAAGAAGGGGCCGAAATCCTGTATGCGGGCAAGACGGCGGGACGGCACACGCTCGCGCAGCCGGAGATCAACGCCCTTCTCGTGGAGAAGACGAAGCAGGGAAAAACGGTGGTGCGACTCAAGGGAGGAGATCCTTTCCTGTTCGGGAGGGGGGGGGAGGAGGCCGTGGCGCTGGCGGAGGCCGGGTGCGCGTTCGAAGTGGTCCCCGGCGTGACTTCCGCAATCGCCGGTCCCGCCTATGCGGGCATCCCGGTCACCCACCGCGACCGCAACACCGTGCTGACCATTTTCACCGGGCACGAAGATCCTTCCAAGCCCGAGACCTCCGTGGATTATGCCGCGATTGCCGGTGCCCCGGGGACAAAAGTCATGCTCATGGGGATCAAGCGGCTGAAAACCATTGCGGACGGGCTCATGGCGGCGGGCATGGACAAGGAGGTTCCTGTGGCGTTGATCCGGTGGGCCACCACCGGGCGGCAGCAGACGCTCACCGGGAAACTCCGGGATATTGCGGGGCGGGCCGCAGAGGCGTCCTTCAAACCTCCGGGCATTGCCGTTTTCGGTGAAGTCGTGGATTTTCGGGCCAAGCTGAACTGGTTTGAGGCGCTCCCGCTTTTCGGAAAGCGCATCGCGGTCACGCGCGCCCGGAAGCAGGCCGGGGAGCTGGTCTCGCGTTTGCGGGCACTCGGGGCCGAGGCCTTCGAGATGCCGACCATCCGGCTAGAACCCGCCCCGGACAGGCGGGGATTTTACGAGACCGTCGCCTACAGCCATGCCTACGACTGGATCGTCTTCACGAGCGCGAACGGGGTCGACGCCTTTTTCAATGCCTTTTTCGAGATCTATCGCGACGCCCGCGACCTGGGAGCCGCGCGGATTGCCGCCATCGGCCCCGAGACGGCGGCGAGGGTCCGTTCGTTCCATTTGCAGGTCGATGTGCAGGCGGAAAAATACGTGGCGGAGGAACTCGTCAAAGCGCTCCAAAAAGAAACCAGCGTGGAAAACCTGAAGATCCTTTTGGCGAGGGCGGAGGGTGCCCGCGATGTGCTGGCCACAGAACTCGCCCGGCTGGGGGCGATTGTCGACGATGTTCCGGCCTACCGCACCGTTCCCGAGACCGAAGATGTCGCCGGGGGCATCCGCCGGTTTCGCGAGGAAGGGGCGGATCTCGTGACCTTCACCAGCTCCTCGACCGCGGAAAACTTCCAGGCGTTGAACCTCCCGATCCCCCCCGGCCTCCGTTACGCCAGCATCGGCCCGGTCACGTCGCGCACCATGCAAAAACTGGGGATGGCCGTGGATGTCGAGGCCAGGACGCACGACATCGCGGGCCTGGTTTCCGCCATCGTGAAATTTTACGCGAAAGAACGCGGGTCCGGGCGGGGCTGAACGTCGATTGACCTCAAAATTTCAACGCAGCTAACGCAACTGTTGCGTGGAAAAATGCACCAGGTTGCAAAATATTTGTTGCGTCCGGGAAAAAATCTGCTTATTTTGTGCGCATGGTTGCTGGAGAAGCCAAACCAAAAACACCGATGTCCGCCTCTTCCCTGTATCAAGGATTGAAGGCGATTTGGGATACCGAGTTTCCAAAAACGTGTCCGAAATGCGCCCGCATCTACGGCTCGTTTGAGGAATATTTGATGGACACCCAGGCGCTCGCGCACAGCAGCGGCTTGATGGGGTATGACATCGGGGATCCGGGGCAGCAGGTGGGGCTTTTTCGGAATTGTGCCTGCGGGACGACGATCATGGCGTTCTGCCATGACCGGAGGGATTTGTCCGAAAACGGAAACAGACGCCGCCAGCTTTTCGGGGAGCTGATGAACCGCCTGGTGGACACGGGGATTTCGGCATTGGAGGCCCGTCAAAAATTGCTCGTGGCGCTCAAGACCACGCCCGACGTGGATGAGTTTCGCAAGGCGGTGCAATTACCCCCCGAGTAAACGGGTTCGCGCGGACAGCAGGGAATCCCGCCATTTTTTGAGGTAGGAAAATTCCTCCGCCACCGCGGAAAGGCTGTGCGGGTCCACGTCCGGCCAGACCGCATCCAGGGATCGGATTTTTTCCTCCAGCGTGCGGATTTGGAGTTGTATCCGATCCAGCGTGGCCGAGATTTCCGTTTGGAGGGATGCGGCCCCGGCCTTCGCGACGGCGGCGGCCAAGGCCGGGGAAGCGTTTTTTCCGGAAAGTTCTTCCGCCTTTTTCGCCAATGTCCCGACATGGGAGAACATCTCGAAGTCGGGATGGAATTTTCCGGTGGGCGTCCCACGAGATGTGGCGAGGGAGAGAAGATGCCGGAGCCGCAGGGGCGGGGATGCGAGAATCCTGCGCGCCTCATTCAGCCGGGACAGCGGGGACGGGTTTCCGCCACACTTGTCCGGGTGCCGGACGGCTGCGAGCTCGTGGTAGCGCGACTGGAGCGCCGCCGGGTCGAGCCACGGGCGTCTTTCCACGCCGAACTCCGCAAAGGCATCCGTCACGCGGAGAAGCTTTCCCCGCAGGAGCAATGGGCGACGGCGTTCGGGTTCGTGACTTTGAATCCGCCCTTCTGGAGGTCGTCACTGAAGTCCAGCTCCGAACCGCTGACAAAGAGGGCGCTTTTCGGGTCCACGACGACGCGGACGCGGTTCGAGTCCACGACGATGTCGCGGTTGGCGGGGCCGTCCACGAGGTCCATCTTGTATTGCAGGCCGGAGCATCCGCCGCCGATGACGGCGACGCGGATGGCCCCGTTGGCCCGGCCCTGTTTCTCCAGCAAACTGCGGAGGCGCGCGCTCGCGGCGTCCAGCACGCGGATCAGCTTTTCATTTCCGACGCGGTATTGAATTCCCTCCATGAGCTACAGATGCACGGGAATCCCCCCCCCGCGCAAGGGCATCAAAACCACATTCCCATGACGGCCGGATCATCCCACTCGCCCGGGAAAGCATAGGGGAAGGGGGCGGGGCCCCAGTAGTAGGGGTCGGCGAAATACGGGTGGTTGTCCCATTTTCCCCCGCCGGTCTGGGAGCGCTTCGTGGCCTCGTAGTAGCCGGTGGATTTGCCAAGGTAATCGACCAGCCCGGCACCGGCACCGGCGTCGCCGAGTTTCCCGAGCTGGGAGTTCGTGAGCCGGTAGGGCGCGTGGGTGCTCTCGAGGTAGGAGACGATTGCCGCATCCGGGATTTTGTCCCCAACAAGGCCGAGGATGTCGGGGTAGCTCAAGACGCGACCGGCATGGATTTTGGCATACGTGCGCGAGTCCACGCCCGAGGCCGCCAGGCGCTGGAGGACGACTGGTGTCGGTGCCGGACCCGAAGCGCACGAGACCAGAAACAGACAAACGGCGGGCAGGGCGGAAGCACTTTTCATGGCCCCAATCTACCCGCGTGCCCGCTGGATGCGATCAAAATTCTTTTCCTGCCGGGGATGCGGGCCCATGCTGCGGACGTGAGCGTCCTGACCCGAGCGCAGATGATCGAAGCCGAACAGGCGGCGTTCGCATCGGGGGCCGCTCCCTCGGGTCTCATGGAAGCCGCCGGAAAACAGATGGCGGATTTCGTTCGCCAGAACCACCCGCGCCCCGGCACCTGCCGCGTTTTTGCGGGGAAGGGACACAATGGCGGCGACGTGCTGGTCGCGGCCCGCCACCTCGCGGCAGCGGGATGGGGCCTGGATCTGGTTCTTCCCGGTTCTCCGCTCGCGCCTCTCACGGAAGCGCAGCTCGGGCGGCTGGAGGGAATCCCTTCGTCCGGAGCGGGGTTTCCGCTGGTCGTCCTCGACGGGTTGCTCGGCATCGGGGCGAATGGGAACCCGCGCGAGCCCGCCGCATCGGGGATCCGCGAGATCAACCGCCTGCGCAAGGATTCGGGGGCCTGGGTGCTGGCGGCGGATGTGCCGAGCGGTCTCGATGCGGACACCGGGGAGCCGGGCGAACCCTGCGTGCAGGCGGATGCCACGGTGGTCATGGGATTTGCCAAGGTCGGCCTTCTCTCCGATCGCGCGGTGAATTTCGTGGGCCGCCTTGCCGTCGCTTCCCTCGAGGGGCTCGTCGTGCCGGGTCCCGCAGTGGACGATTCGCTTGTCATCGGGCCACCGATCTTGCGCTCTCTCCTGCCGCCGCGGGTCTTTGACACCCACAAGGGGATGGCCGGACGGGTTGCGATCGTGGCGGGGTCGGCGGGATTTTCCGGGGCCGCGCGCCTCTGTTCCGCAGCGGCTGTCGCCGGAGGGGGCGGTCTGGTCACGCTCTTCGCCGGGAAGGATGTCTACCCGCTCCTGGCCCCATCGGCCATACCCGAGGTGATGGTCCGGCAGGTGGAATCTTTTCATGAGGTGCTCCAGGATCGATGGGATGCGATCGCGATCGGGCCGGGGCTCTCGACCAACCATGCCCGGGAGATCCTTTCGGTTGTCCGGCATGCGGCCTCCCCGTGCGTCGTCGATGCCGACGCCCTGAATGCCGTGTCGGAATCGCCCGGAATCTTGGACGGGTGCGCCGGGCCACGGCTGCTCACCCCGCACCCTGGCGAGATGGAAAGGCTCTCGCCGCGCGAGGGCCGCAGCCGACTGCGTTGGATGCGCGATTTCACCGGGTGCCATCCGGTGACTCTGCTCCTGAAAGGAGCGCGCACGATCATCGGCCGGGCCGGGCGGCCCGCCGCCTACAACACGACGGGGCATCCCGGCATGGCGGGCGGCGGGATGGGCGACGTGCTCACGGGCATCGCCGCCTCGTTGCTGGCCCAAGGTCTCGATCCTTACGAGGCGGCAATGGCGGGGGCATGGGTGTGCGGCCGGTCGGCGGAAATCGCGGTGGCTTCCGGCGGAGAATCCCAGGAGTCCCTCCGCGCGAGCCACGTGATCCAATATGTCGGCAGAGCTTTCGGGGGGCTGCGGGGCGGGGATTTTTAGCCCGGAACAGATGTCAACCGTTTTCCAACACCTGGCATGAAACGCCCCGAAGAAGACCGCCTGCTCGGGAAAATCCTGAAGGGTCTGCCCTCCTCGGCGGATCTGATTCTCGGTCCCGGGGACGACTGCGCGGCGGCGCGAATGGAGGGGGGCGTGCTGCTTTTGAAGACGGATTGCATCGCAGAGGGAATCCACTTCCTGCGCTCGCACGATCCGGTCCGCGTCGGGTGGAAGGCGCTTTGCCGTCCGCTCAGCGACATCGCGGCGATGGGAGGCGAGCCCCGCCACGCGCTCGTCACGATCTTCTCCCCGCCGGATCTCGACCCGGGATACTGGGTCAAATTTTACAGGGGCCTCCGGATGGCCGCGCGGAAATTCGGCGTATCCCTGGCCGGCGGGGAGATGTCCCGGCAGCTTCACGGGATCGCGGTGTCGGTCGCGCTGACCGGGGTTGCCCCCGGCGGACGGTTCGTTTGCAGGAGCGGGGGCAAGCCGGGCGACCTGCTCTTCGTGACGGGCCAGCTCGGAGGCTCGATCTCCGGGCACCATCTGGATTTTGTCCCACGCCTGAAGGAAGGGCGCTGGCTCGCCGAAACCGCTTGCGCGAAGGCCATGATGGATCTGAGCGACGGGCTCGGAAGCGACCTCCCCCGGCTTGCGCGCGCCTCCGGATGCGGGTTCGCGGTCGATCTCGCGGGCCTGCCCGTGCGCGAAGGCACCGCCCCCACCGGGGCCCTCACGGATGGCGAGGACTACGAGCTGCTCTTCGCGATCCGCCCGCGCAAAGCCGCCGCGCTGATAAAAAACTGGCGGGTTGCATTCCCGCGCACCCGGCTCTCGTGCATCGGAAAACTGACCGCCAAAAAATCCGCGCCGCCCGGCTGGCCGGGCGGGTGGGATCACTTTTCCGTTGTCAGCCCCCCCCCTGTCGGGCAGCGTGCCGGAGGGCCTGCGGGAAACCGCTGCGGGCAGCGAGACCAATGATCCGGATCAACTACAAACCCGCTGGAACGCCGCCGGCCACGCTCCTGCCCCGTGAGGGGGCGAAACAGAAGGCGGACATCAGCCTCATCCAATACGATGTCGGGACGATCTTCGAGGCGGAGATCGACACGTTCGAGGAGGTGGTCGCGAAGCTGGATCCCAACAAGGTCAACTGGATCAACATTGACGGGCTCGGAGACCTCGATGTCCTCCGCAAGCTGGGCGAGCATTTTCACATCCACCCGCTCGCACTCGAGGACGTGTTGAACACGACCCAGCGCCCGAAGGTCGAGCGCTTCGGAAACCACTTTTTCATCGTCAGCGAGATGATCTACTTCAACGAGGAAAACCAGCTCACCTTCGAGCAGGTCAGCATTTTTCTGGGCGACTATTTTCTGATCACCCTGCAGGAGGAATGCGGGCACGATGTCTTCGACCACGTTCGCGAACGGCTCCGCGCGGGCCGGGGGTTTGCGCGCAAGATGAAGGCCGACTACCTCGCCTACGCGCTCCTGGATGCCACGGTGGACCGGATTTTTCCCGTGCTCGAGTCGGTCGGCGACTCGATCGAGTCCGTGGAGGAGGAACTGCTCGACAAGCCGACCCGCGGATGCCTGAAGAAGCTCTACGAGGCGAAGCGGCTCCTCCTCCATCTCCGCCGCGCCAGTTGGCCTCACCGCGACATCTTCAACACGCTCATCCGCGACGACACCGGCCTGATCGGGCGAGAGGCGCAGATCTTTCTGCGAGACTGCTACGACCACGTCACCCAGATCATCGACATCATCGAGAGTTACCGGGACCTGACGGCGGGACTGATGGACCTTTACCTTTCCAGCCTCGGATTCCGGACGAACGAAATCATGCGCGTGCTCACGGTGGTCACCGTCCTTTTCATTCCGCTGACTTTTCTTGCGGGCGTTTACGGGATGAATTTCAACACCGACCAAAAGTGGAACATGCCGGAGCTGAACTGGCCGTTCGGATACCTTTATTTCTGGGCCGTCTGCCTGCTGTCGGTTTGCGGGATGCTCCTCTTTTTCAAGCGGAAAAAATGGCTCTGAAATCCGTTCTCGTCCTGACGGCGGCCTTCGGGGAGGGGCACAATGCCGCCGCGAGAAACCTGGCCGGGGCCCTCCGCGAAAAGGGGGTGAACGTCGAGGTGCATGACCTCTTCGCCGAGGCCTACGGTTGGCTGAACCGCCTGGTGCGCGACGTTTACCTTCTTGTCATCAACCATGTTCCGCTGGCCTGGAGCGCCGTGTTTTTCGTGTTGGACCGGACGGCGGTCACCGGTGGCGGCATCGGGGTTTTTGGCCGCGCCGCGCGACTTCTCGGCAAAACGATCACGAGGCTGGAGCCCGAGGTCATCGTCAGCACGTATCCCGGCTACGGGCATTTGCTCGACCTGATCCGCAGGCGCGGGGAAGCCGGGGAAGCCCGCCTGGCCACGGTCGTCACCGACTCGTTGACCGTCAATTCCGTCTGGTTCCGCTGCGGGAGCGACTTCTTTCTGGTCCCGAATGAAGCGACCGGCGAGGCGATGATCCGGGCGGGGGTCCCCGGGGAAAAAATCCGTGTCACGGGATTTCCGGTCCCGCTGGTTTTCGCCGGACCCCGCCCGGCCCGGGACGGCGGGCTTTTCGAAGTCCTCTTCATGGTGAACTCCGCCCACCATCTCGCAGCGGACGTGGTCGGCGCACTGATCCGGATCGAGGGCATCCGCCTCACCGTGACGGTCGGGCACGACGGGAGTTTGGCCCGGAAGCTGGAGGGCCTGGCGAAGGCGAATGGAACGAACATCGAAATTCATGGGTGGACGCCGGAAATTCCGGCTCTCATCCGCAGGAGCCATCTTCTCATCAGCAAAGCCGGCGGAGCAACGGTGCAGGAGGCTCTCGCCGCGAGGACCCCGATGATCATCACCCAAATCGTGCCCGGGCAGGAGGAGGGGAATGCCCGCCTCCTCATCGAAAGCGGTGCCGGGGAACTGGCGACAACCCCCGCATCCATCGCGGATGCCGTTCGAAGGACATTCGGCGACGGCGGCCGGATCTACCGCGAGCGCCTCGCCGCCACCGAACCGCTCTCCCGCCCCGACGCCGCCCGGACGGCGGCCTCATTCCTGGAATCCCTGGCCTGATCAAATTCCATATCCGGGACCGGAAACCGGAGTGCGGGAATAGTTTTCCGCCAAGTCGGTCGCCAGATCCATCAGTGCGGTCAGCGAGGATTCCATGGAGGTCTCCTCCGTTCGGATTTCGAGTTCCGGCGACACGGGCACCTCATAGGGGGCGTTGACTCCCGTGAAGTCCTTGATTTCGCCGTTGCGGGCCCGCTTGTAAAGCCCCCGCGGATCACGCGCCTCGCAGACCTCCAGCGGGGTGTTCACATAAACCTCCGCGAAGGGAATCCCGTCCCGCCGACAGCTTTCCCTCACGCGGTTCCGGTCGGCCTGGTAGGGCGAGATCAGGGAACAGATGGCGATGAGCCCGGCCTCGGCCATGAGCTTCGCCACTTCCCCCACCCGCCGGATGTTCTCCGAGCGGTCTTCGGGCGCGAAGCCCAGATTCCCGCAGAGCCCGTGCCGGAGATTGTCCCCGTCGAGGATGAAAGCCGCCATCCCGCGCAGGTGCAGCCGCTTTTGCATCTGCGCCGCAAACGTCGATTTCCCGGAACCCGAGAGACCGGTGAACCAAAGCACGAAACCACAATGCCGGAGCAATTCCGCGCGGTTTTCGCGGGTCACAGGGTTCGGGCTCCGGGTGATGTTTTTGCTCTTCAATGGAACGCCGCACTTTTAGCCGATGGCGCACCGCCCGGCAATCAGAACATGCCGCCTGTTGACAAACCGCTTTTTGATGTGGATCATTCCCCACCCGATTGACCGGGCCGCAAAGTTGTGTTCTTGTAAAAGATGTGCGATTCAAACTGTCGTGATTCGCGCCGGCATATTTCACCCACCTGACCCATGAGTTCTGAATCCACCGAAACCAAACCGCTCAGCGCAAACGAGTCGATGAAGGGCGGATCCCGTTTTCTGCGCGGGAATATCGCGCGCGATCTGGCCGACACATCGACTGGCGGGATCACGGAGGAGAGCAACCAGCTCGCGAAATTTCATGGCATGTATATCCAGGATGACCGGGATTTGCGCAACGCCCTGAAGAAGGAAGGGAAGGAAAAGGCGTTCGGGTTCATGGTCCGGGTGCGTCTTCCCGGCGGCCGCGCGACCGCGAAGCAATGGCAGGTGCTCGACCGGCTGTCGGAGGAGCTGGCTTCGCCCTCACTGCGGCTGACGACCCGGCAGACATTCCAGTTCCACGGGGTGCTGAAAGGCAACGTCAAGCGGCTCGTCCAAGGCATGCATGAAGTCCTGCTCGACTCGATTGCCGCATGCGGAGACGTGAACCGCAACGTGATGGCGCCGCCGAACCCCGAGCGCAGCCCGCTGCTCCAGCAGGTTTACGATGATGCGCTGGCCTGGAGCCGGTTCGCGCTGCCGAAGAGCCGCGCCTACCACGAAATTTTTCTCGACGAGGAGCTGGTGGCCGGGGGGGAGCCGGAGAGCGAGCCGATGTATGGGGCCACTTACCTGCCGCGGAAATTCAAGGTCGGCTTCGCCCTGCCGCCATCGAACGACGTGGATGTGTTTTCGCAGGATCTCGGGTTCATCGCGATCGGGGAAGGCGGACGGTTGGACGGCTACAATGTGACGGCGGGCGGCGGGCTCGGCATGAGCCACGGCAACGCGGAAACCTTTCCACGTCTGGCCGACGTGCTGGGCTTTGTGGCCGCCGACAAAGTCAAAGCCGTCGCGGAGGCGGTTCTCACGACCCAGCGGGATTACGGCGACCGCACAAACCGCAAGCACGCCCGCCTCAAATACACGATCGAGGACCGCGGGGTCGACTGGTTCAAGGCCGAGGTCGGGAAGCGCTCGGGCGTGGTCTTCGCGCCGGCCCGCCCGTTCCGGTTCACCTCGATTTCCGACCCGCTTGGCTGGCACGAATGCGCCGACGGAACCTGGTTTTACGGGCTGTTCATTCTCAGCGGACGGATCAAGGACGTCCCCGGGTATCCCTTGAAAACCGCCCTGCGCGAGGTTGCCGGGGTGCATGTCGGCGACTTCCGCCTGACCCCCTCACAAAACCTGAGCATCTCCGGTGTCGCCGCCGCGCAGAAACCCGTGATCCAGGCGATCCTCGAAAAGCACGGGATCACGAAGGAAATCCCCCGCTCCGGCCTCCGCCTGAACGCCCTTTCCTGCGTCGCCCTGCCGACCTGCGGGCTCGCGCTTGCGGAGAGCGAGCGCGCCCTGCCGGAAATTCTCGGGAAATTTGAAGCGGTTCTTGAGGAGGCCGGTTTGACCGATGACGCGATCAGCATCCGGGTCACCGGTTGCCCAAACGGGTGCGCCCGTCCCTACCTTGCCGAGATCGGCCTCGTCGGCAAGGCCCCGAACAAATACGCGCTCTATCTCGGTGCCCGCCACAACGGAACCCGGCTCAACCGCCTCGCCTCCCCGGCCGTCACCATCGAGGGGGCCGTGGAATTCCTTGCGCCGATCATCAGGCGCTATGCCTTGGAGCGGGAGGACGGCGAGGGGTTCGGCGATTTTTGCGACCGGGCGGTTCTGCCAAAAGACGCCACCTTCCACAGCGTCGGAACCGTCGTCTGATCCGCCCATGAACACCGACGAAATCGCACGTTGGAACTCGGAGCTCCGTGACAAGTCGCCGCTCGAAATCACCCGCTGGGCAATCTCCCGCTCCGACGGGCGGGCCATCGTCTCGACGAATTTCCGCCCCTACGAGGCCGTGGTCCTGCACCTCGCGACCCGGGTGCAGCCGACTATCCCGGTCCTCTGGGTCGATCATGGCTACAACCGTCCGGCAACCTACCGCCACGCGGAACATCTCCGCCGACTTCTCGGCCTCGACCTCCGCGCCTATCTTCCACGCCTCACCGCAGCCCACCGGGATGCGGTGGACGGGCCGGTTCCCGACACCGGGGACGAGGAAGGGCTGAAAAAATTCAGTGCCCGGATGAAACTCGAGCCATTTCAGCGGGGGATGAAGGAGCTGGCTCCGACGATCTGGATCACGGCATTGCGCAAGGTCCAGAACTCCGGCCGGGCCGGGCTCGACGTGGTCTCCGCCGATGCCAATTTTGGAACCTTGAAGGTCAGCCCCGTATTTTATCTGGGCGACGCGGAGATGGAGACCTACCTCACGGAACACCACCTGCCCAACGAGTGGGACTACTTCGATCCCGCCAAGGCGGACGAGAAGCGCGAATGCGGACTGCACGCCGCCTGGGGCGGAGAGGCGGTCAGGCATTGAACCGGTGGCCCCGGCTTTTTAGGATGTCATTTTCATGAGCAGCTATTATCTCGACCACCTTCAAAATCTTGAAACGGAAGCCATCCATGTGATGCGCGAGGTGGCGGCCGAGTTCGAACGCCCGGCCCTGCTGTTCTCGGGGGGGAAGGATTCGATCTGCCTGCTCCGCCTCGCGGAGAAGGCATTCCGGCCCTCGGAGATCCCGATGCCGCTGCTCAACATCGACACCGGACACCATTTCCCGGAACTGAACGAATTCCGGGACCGCCGGGCGAAGGATCTGCGCGCAAAGCTCATCGTGCGCACGGTCGAAGAGGCCATCGACAAGGGGATCGCCGTGCAGGCCCCGGGACAAATCAGCCGGAACCACCTTCAGATCCCGACCCTGCTGGCCGCGATCGAGGAGTTCCGGTTCGACTGCTGCATCGGCGGCGCACGACGGGACGAGGAAAAAGCCCGTGCCAAGGAGCGGTTCTTCAGTTTCCGCGACGGCTTCGGCCAGTGGGATCCGAAAAACCAGCGCCCGGAAATCTGGAACCTCTACAACGCCCGCATCAACCCCGGCGAGAACATGCGCGTCTTTCCGTTGAGCAACTGGACGGAAATGGACGTGTGGGAATACATCCGCCGGGAAACCCTCGAAGTTCCGTCCATCTATTTCAGCCACCCACGCCGCTGCGTGCGCCGCCACGGCCAGTGGCTGCCGGTGAACGACCTCGTGCCCCCGAAGCCGGGCGAGCAGGTCGAGGATCTCGTCGTCCGCGTCCGGACGATCGGCGACATCATCAGCACCGGATGCGTCGAGTCGCCTGCGGGAAGCGTGGACGACATCATCGCGGAGACCGCCATCGCCAGGGTCACCGAGCGCGGGTCGCGCGCGGACGACAAAGCCTCCGAAGCCGCCATGGAGGACCGGAAAAAAGCCGGCTATTTCTAATGTCTGTCCCACTCCACCATCCGGTCGATCTCCTCCGGTTCAACACGTGCGGGTCGGTTGATGACGGCAAGTCCACGCTCATCGGCCGCCTGCTTTACGATTCCAAATCCCTCATGGACGACCAGGTCGAGGCACTCGAGCGTTCGGCCGATCTGACCGGTGGCGGCCAGATCAATCTCGCGAATCTCACCGACGGCCTCCGCGCCGAGCGCGAACAGGGGATCACGATCGATGTGGCCTACAGGTATTTCGCCACGCCCCGGAGAAAATTCATCATCGCCGACACACCCGGCCATGTCCAATACACGCGGAACATGGTGACCGGGGCCTCCTCGGCCAACCTCTCCGTCGTGCTCGTGGACGCGCGTCTCGGGATCATCGAGCAGAGCCGGCGGCATTCGTGCATCGCCTCTCTGCTCCGGATCCCCCACCTGGTCGTCGCCGTCAACAAGATGGACCTCGTCGGCTACAGCGAGGAGCGGTTCATCGAAATCCGCGACCAGTTCGAGGAGTTTCTGCCCCGGCTCAGCCTGAGGGACGTGAAGTGCATTCCGGTCAGCGCCCTCGATGGCGACAACGTGGTCGAGCCTTCCTCGAACATGCCGTGGTATTCCGGCCCGACTTTGCTGGGCCACCTGGAAGACGTGCACATCGGCAGCGACTGGAACCTCCGGGCCTTCCGCCTGCCCGTGCAGTGGGTGAACCGCCCGAACAATCCGTCGGATCCCGCCCTGCACGATTTTCGCGGGCTCAGCGGGCAGATCGCCGGAGGGACCGTTCGGGTCGGCCAGCGGGTGATGGTTCTGCCCAGCGGTTTCGGCAGCGTCGTCAAAGAAATTCTGACCCCGGAAGGAAACGTCGCCGAGGCCTTCGCCCCCCAGTCGGTGACGGTCGTCCTGGAACACGACATCGACGTGAGCCGGGGCGACATGATCGTGGACCCCGAGATGCTCCCGGGATCCGGCACCGAACTTCACGCGAAAATCTGCTGGCTCCACCCGCGCCCGCTCCAGCGCGGGAAAAAATATTTTCTCAAACACACCACGCAGACGGTCCAGGCGGCGGTCACGACGATTGAACACCGCATCAACATCTCGGATCTGAGGCCGGAGAACGGCGCCCCGGAGCTGGCAATGAACGACATCGGCGAAGTCCGCCTGACCACGTCGTCGCCGGTCGTGTTCGACGGGTATGCCGCCAACCGCCTCACCGGCTCGTTCATCCTGATCGAGCAGGGCACGAACGCCACTGTCGGCGCAGGGATGCTCCACCATCCGACCGAAGTCGCCAGGCCGGAATACAAGGACTTCTCCATCTGAGCGATGCAGCAAACCTTCCATCCCGCCTCCGTCCAAAAAATCGGCGGCGAGCTGGCGATCGCGTGGAGCGACGGCATCGAGTCGTATCTTCCGCTTGAGATGTTGAGAAAAAAGTGCCCGTGCGCCGCCTGCGAGGGGGAACCGGATGTCACGGGCCACGTCGTCAAACCCCGCCAAAACCTCGGCAAAGGCAGCTTCGATCTCGTCGGCTGGCAAATGGTCGGCGGATACGCCATCCAGCCCCGCTGGGGAGACGGCCACGACACCGGACTCTACACGTATCCGTTCCTCAGGTCGTTGGGCGGCAAATAATGGCTGCTCCCCCCGCACGGCCAGCCTCCCGTCCGATGAAGAAAAAGAAACCTTCCGTCGTCAGCCTGGGCGAGATCTCCCGGGTGGCTGGCATCTCGAGGGCTGCCGCAGGCTACGCCATGCGAAATAGCCCCGGCGTCAGCCCGGCGACACGGGAACGGGTCCAAGCCATTGCCAGACGCCTGGGCTACGTTCCCGACGCCCGCATGGCCGCCATCATGGCGGGCGTGCGGGGCACCAAGTCCAAGGATTTGCAGCCGCTCGCCTGGCTGAACACATCCGAAGAAGAAGACGCCTGGCACAGGTACAAATTCATGTCGCCCTACCTGGAGGGAGCCCGTGAGCGCGCCCGGGCGCTGGGCTACCGCCTGGACGAAATTTGGACCCATGAGGCGGGCATGACGATGTCGCGCATTTCCAAGATCCTTTACCACAGGGGCATCGAGGGCGTCATCGTCACGCATAGCGCCAGGCATGTCCGCCTTGACTGGGACCGCTTGGCCGCAGTCTCCCTCGAGGGGTCCCTGCTCGCTCCCCGCCTCCAGCACGTGGTGCGGGACTCCCACTACAATCTGCTCCTCGCTCTCAAGATGCTCAAGCGCTCCGGCTACCGGCGCATCGGCATCTGCCTCGAGAACGAATTCAACCGCCACTCCCACCGTTCCCTGATGGCGGCGGCGCACCATTTCCACCTCGCGGTTCCGAACCCCGACCGGATCCCGCCCCTCTTCTACGCGAGAGAGGAGCCGACGGGAAGGCCCGGTTCGAACAAGCAGATCTCCCGATGGCTGTCGCGCTACAGACCGGACGCCGTCGTCGGGCACAGCAACTGCCTGGTCTCCTGCGTCGAAGCCGCCGGGTATCGTGTCCCCGAGGAAATCGGCATCGTCCACTTGGGCACCGACGACGATGTGTCCGACTGGGCGGGCATTTGCTCGCACCGGAGGAAAGTCGGCATCCTCGCCGCGGAACTTGTGGTTTCCCTGATCCACAACCGGCAGTTCGGCGTGCCGGACGTGGCGGTGAGCACCGTCGTCCGCGGCACATGGCATCCCGGACGCACCCTCCTCATCCCGAAGCCCGGCTGACCCGTTCGCGCGAAAAAGGTCACGGGAGTTCGCCCTGGATCTTCACGAGACGGTCGTAGAGCGGGCGCAGACCCTCGGGGATGATCCGCGTGCCTCCGATGACCGCGATGAAGTTCGAGTCGCCGGTCCAACGCGGGACGATGTGGATGTGGAGATGGTCGTCCACTCCCGCCCCCGAGGCTTTGCCGAGGTTCCAGCCAACATTGAATCCCTGGGCCCGCACGGCTTGCACCAACAGTTTCTGCGCGTGGATGGCCAGCGCCCACAACTCGAGGACCTCTCCTTCGGCGAGGTCCTCCATCCGGTGGATTTTCCGATAGGGAACGGCCATCAAATGCCCTGCGGAGTAGGGGTATTTGTTCATGATCAGGAAAGCGGACTTCCTTCTTGTGATGACCAGGTGTGCCGGATCGTCATCCGTCTGCGCGGCCTCGGCGAGAAAATCCCGGTCCGCCCGGTGCTCCGCCTGGAAATACTCGACTCTCCACGGAGCCCACAGCGACTCCAATTCACGTTTTGGGAATTCTTCGTTCACGGCTTCGATTATGGCCCGCGCGGGAACTCTTGCGACTCGAAAACGCATCGCGGCCCGCGCGAAACTTTTACCCAAGCAGGAAGGCAGCCGAGACGGCCGCCCCACATTCCAAATCGGCTTTAACTTAGTGACATTCGGGTCAGAGGGTGCCCGGGGCAGAGCCTCCCCGGGGTGGAGGGCTCTTGGGTGGAACTGTCGGGACCACATCGGGGGCGTCGCGGAAATCGGGAAGCGCAGCCTGCTCCATCGCTTTCAGCATGGCCTGTTCTTCGCGCGCCTCGCGCCGCTCCTGCAACTCGTTCGCATGGAGGGCCAGCGCACGTTGCTGCTTGGATTGGAGATGCCGCTCCACGGCCCGGAGGCTTTCGTTCTGCGGGGCGGCGCAGCAGCCGACGAGAGCCAGGCCGCATGCGATGGGAACAGCAACAAGAGCGCTCCCGGGGCTTCCGCAGGGTTGAGTTTCCCTGCTTTGAGGCGGGTAACCGGCATCGGAGAGCGTCCGGCGCTCCGTGCGCCCGGGCTTTCCGAGCGACCAGCAGAGGCCGAGCGCACAAACCGCATAGAGCCGCAGGGAAGCGATCTGCAGCGGAAAGTCTCCCATGGCGTGCAGCAGGATCCCGCCCAACGAAAGAAGCGAGGCAAAGAGAAGCGACGACTCCTCGAAGCCCATCCGGGATCCGCGCCGGACCAGCCTCCACGTGCCGAGCAGGCCGCCGCCGAGGAAAAGCCCGGCCCAGAGAGCCCCGCCGATCCAGCCCCACTCGACGAGGGCCTGCAGGTAGTCCTGGTGGGCATAGCGCCAGATGCCGGGGATTTTTTCCGCCACCCCGGTGCTGTAGAACGGGAACGTGATCTGGAAGGTTCCCGGGCCGAACCCGAAGTTCCCGATCGCCGGCAGCATCTCGCTCCGGATCGCCCCGTAAACGACGAGCCGGGAATTCGCTTCAAAACTTTCTCCGGACGACCATTTTTCGAATGTCGCCTGCAACCCGAACGCCCAACTGGAAAGAAAAACGAGGCCGAGGACAACGGTCGGCAGCCCCCACCTGACGAGCCGGTGGATGTGGCGGGTTTTTGTCGTTTCCAGAAAAAACCAGATGGCGAGGATCACGAGCAGGACAAGGGTGATCGCCATCGCGGCCCGCGAGATGTTCACGAATGCGGCGGCTCCGACGAGAAGAAGGGCCATCGGCCAGAACGCGCGGCGGAGCGACGAACCGGTGCCGCGGAATGTCCACGCGACAGCGACCGCGACGAACGGCAGGACGAGGTTGAGGAATGCCCCGGCATTCGCGTGGTAACGATACGTCGCAAAAAATGTGCCGCCCGCAACATTCGCGTTCCCCCAGAAGATCTCGTGTGCGCCGGTCATGCGCTGGACCAGCCCCAGCACGGCGATGCTGGCCCCCGCGATCGCGATGGTCCAGAGCAGGCGGCTCCGCCACGCGGGATGCGCGGCGAGGTCGCAGACGATCCAAAGCGCGACGGCCAATCCGGAAACCGCGAGCATGGCCTGGCTGCACCATTCCCCGTCCACGGCTCCAGGCCACCCTGGCAGCCATTGCTCAACCGGAGCGAAAGTGAACGTGGCCCCGTCAAATTTCTCCCAGGCATTCCACGCCATGCCCCAGCCCTGGGCGAGAAGGAGAAGCGTCACCGCCAGGACGGGAACAGGCACCCGCGGCCAGCGGTGGCGCTGCAACAACCCCGCGACAAAAACCGGCAACAGGGCGAGAAGCGCCCACGCCAACGAGATTTTGGCCCAGGGACGCGTCGCCCCATAGGCCCAGGGAGCATAGACCAAAAGCCCCAGCAAAGCCCACCGGGCAACTTCCAACAGGGGAATCCAGCGGATGTTCATGGCTGTTATTTGACGGGAACCGCAACAACTCCGTTGGAGGACCGCCCGAACCAGGGGACCGCAGCTTCGACGAGTTTGCGCACCGAGTCCCCCGGTTTGTCCCTTCCGTTTTGCGCCACGAACGCCGTGACGCTCCACACCTTCGGGATTTCAGTTCCGGAAACGGCCCCCGTCCAGGCAGAACGCTCGAAAGCGGAGACGATCAGGGCAAACGAAAACTCCGGCGTGACGGAAAAAGAGGTCCGTCCCCTGACAAAGCCGGATTCCCTGGCCAGGAGCCCTTGGTCTGAATTGGCAATCCCGGCGCGCGCTCCGGGAGAAGGCGACGGAGGCTCCGCTCCGGACTGGATCTTCGAAAGGGTCGGAAGCAGAACCAACTCGCTCTCATCCGCGCTTTTCGACAAGGAATAGCCGTCGGAGGCGGCCGTCTTGCCGATGAACTCGCCCAGGCACCTGGCGACCCCGGAACTCGCGGACAGCGGGTTGCCCGCAACGTGGATGACTTTCAGCTTGGCGGCCTTCGCGTCCAACACCTCGCTCTGGATCGAGACCCTCTGGGTCGAGCAGGCACCCAGCGCGACCAACGCGAGGGATGCAAAAAGAAATCTGGTTTTCATTCTCATTGGGTCTGATACCCCGAAGCGTGACTCGGCTTTCTTGCTGGAGGGACGACCGCCGGCATCCGTGTTTTCTCTTCTTCGCATTCTCCCAACCAACCTAACCGGGAGAACGCCTCAATGACTCACTCACCAGACGCGCTGCACGCCGTAGGCATCGAAAGCCTCGTCGCAGCCGACCACCGTCAGGCTTTCGCTGAGTGCCTGGGCCACCAGCATCCGGTCGAAGGGATCCCGGTGGTGCAGCGGGAGAGCGGCGTAGCGCACAAAATGGTCCCGCGCCAAATTCAGAGGAAGCAAGTTGGGATTGCTTTCCAGCGCATCAAGGAAGCTTTCCAAGGGCTGGCGCAACGGGAGCTTTCCAAGGCCAACCTTGATGGAGATTTCCCAGAGGCTGATGACACTGAAATACCTTTCCGTAGTTTGGGGGAGCAGTGCCTTTCTCGCTGCAATGGAAAGTTGAGGGGAATCATCCGCCACCCAAAGAAGGGTGTGGGTGTCGAGCAACACCCTCATTCCATGTATTCCTTGAAATCTTCAAGTGGCTCGTCCCAACCTTCCTTATACACGATATTGCCTTTCCAAAACCCGAACAGCGGAAACCCGCCCTTCGTCGCCGCAGACTGCATTTTTTCCTTGTGCGCCTGCAACCACTCGAAGACCGCTTCCACCTTCTCAGGCGGCAGAGTCTCGATGGCGGACTCTATCTCGGCAATTGTGCTCATGCAGGAAACCCTACGGCTGCGATTTTCGATTTGCAAGACCCGCGCGATAGGGCTTCGTGCAAACGGCAAGACTTTGGGGCGGCCCAAGGGGGCAATTTCCGATTTCTGCTCTTGGGGAACGCAAGCCAAGGGGAGGGCGACGCCTGAGCCGACTTCAACACCTCTGAACCACGGCTCACGGATGCTCAAGCATTTGCGGAGACCGTCTGTTTCTCCCGGAAGCGGCGCGTCCCAACCGAGGGTTTTTCCTCACACCCTTCTGAAACAGTGACCGTCGAAACCCCACAATCGTCCGGTTGACACTCCTCGGCACGGGAGACGACCGCGACTTTACCGCGCAGGATGGCGATGCAGGCGTTCGTGTCGAGAAGGTAGATCACTCCCCGAAAGTTGCCGCCGGAGGCAATGCCCCCTGCTCGGGACGGAAGAAGTTCTCGTCTTCGATGCGGATAGCCCTGAAATAATCTGTCGGCCATGCGGAAGCCTTCACGGGCCCGACAAAAACGCCGTCCCCCAAGCGTCGGATGGAGACGGCCTTTCCCTCGAAGCGCAACTCCTTTGGGATACGCACAGCCTGCGATCTTCCATTGAGAAACAGGGTCGTTGTCATATTTGGTATATACCAATTATTTCGGGTCGCTGTCAAATCTGAATGCGGAGAGATCTGGACCACCCCTGGCCCCTGCGGCGATATGTCAAAGTATTTGACGTAATGACGGTTATTATGTTAAATGGAAATCTGAAATGATGAATTATTCCCGTTTAATGGAGTTGAACAGCCTTGCGATCGGTGAGGGGAAGCGCTTGAGCGGGAGGCGTGAGCTTTTCTCCAAAATCCAAAGTGAGGCGGGCAAACACCTGATCGGAGTGATCGGGCCACGTGGAGCCGGGAAGACCGTGTTGCTCAGGCAATTGGCGGCAGCGACGGATGAGGCGTTCTATCTTTCGACCGATACGCTGGACGCTGGGGCCGACCTGTTTGGAATCGTTCGAGAGCTATCGGAGCGCTATGCCTACCGCACATTTCTGCTCGATGAGGCGCATTTTCTTCCCGACATCGCGGGAGTTTTGAAGCAGATCCACGATTTCCTGCCGGTGCGGGTGGTTTTTACCAGTTCCGTGGCCCTGGCTCTCCAAGCGTCGGCGCACGACCTTGCACGGCGGGTCCGTGTTCATACGCTCGACTATTTTTCGTTCCGGGAGTATCTCGCGTTCCGTCACGGCGAACACATCTCCCCGATGAGTCTTGAACAACTTCTGTCCGGGGAGATCGCAGCGGGCCACCTCCGCGCGGGTCAGCACTTTTCCGCCTATCTGAATGGTGGATTGCTTCCCTTTGCCCTCGACGAGCCGGACCCCATGCCCCTGCTTGCCGGCACATTGGACAAGATCATTGAGAGGGATATCCCGACCACTCTCCGCCTGCACTTGGATGAAGTCCCGATCCTCCGTCGCCTGCTGGCCTTCGTCGGGCGTTCGGCCGTTGACGGCATCAACTCCAGCAGCCTGGCGTCGAACCTCGGCATCACCAAATACAAAGCCGAACAATATGCCGCCGCCTTTGAGACCGCTTTCGTCCTCCGGCGTATTTTTCCCGTCGGCACAAATGTCCTTCGCGAGCCAAAGATCCTGCTCGTCCCCCCGATCCGTCTGCTTCATCGCCCCGCCGACGAAGCGACGGGAGGCCTGCGTGAGGATTTCTTTGCAATGGCCATGCGGCAGGCCGGGATCCCGGTCCACTACCTCAAGGGCAGACGAGGCGAGAAAACCCCCGACTTTCTTATCCGGCACGGCGACCTCCAGATTGCATTGGAAATCGGAGGCCGCAGCAAAGGCCGTTCGCAGTTCAAAGGGATGCAAGCCGATCGAAAGATCATTCTCTCGCCGGATGCCACGCCATCGCCGGACCGGCTGCCCCTCCACCTCGCGGGCTTTCTGGCCTGATGCCCCCGGCAACGAACTTCCCCCCCCAGTCCGCGCGTAACGCCAACGATGGGAGGGTGAGGCTCCGTCCGAACCCAGATATTACCCCGCGAGGAGATCACTCCTCCGCCTCCTTCTGTGCCAGTGACCAATCGGCATCCGCCATGATTTTTACCAGTTCCTGGAATCTGACCTTCGGTTCCCAGCCAAATTTCTCTTTCGACTTTTTGTAGTCCCCGATGAGGAGCTCGACCTCGGTTGGGCGGAAGTGTTCGGGGCTGATCTGCACCAGCGTCCTCCCGGTGGCCTTTTCGATCCCGACCTCATCGACCCCTTCGCCGGAAAATTCGAGGTCCATGCCGAGATGTGCGAACGTCCGTTCGATGAATTCTCGGACAGTATGCGTCTCATTTGTGGCGCAAACATAGTCTCCCGGCTCGTCCTGTTGGAGAATCCGCCACATCGCGTCCGTGTAATCCGGAGCGTATCCCCAGTCCCGCTTGGAGTCGATATTCCCCATCACGAGTCCCTTTTGGAGGCCTGCCTTGATGCGTCCCGCAGCACGCGTGACCTTGCGCGTCACGAAAGTTTCGCCCCGGCGTGGCGACTCGTGATTGAAGAGAATCCCGTTCGAGGCGTGGATTCCATATGCTTCGCGGTAGTTGACGATGATCCAATAGGCATAGAGTTTGGCGACCGCATAAGGTGAACGGGGATAGAATGGCGTCTTCTCCGTCTGGGGAACCTCTTGGACCAATCCATAGAGTTCGCTCGTCGAAGCCTGGTAGAAGCGGACTTTGTCCTTCAGGCCCACCTCCTTGATGGCATCCAGAAACCGGAGCGTTCCCGTGCCATCGACTTCGGCCGTGTATTCCGGCACATCGAACGAGACTTTCACGTGGCTTTGGGCACCAAGGTTGTAGATCTCGTCCGGGACAATTTTTTCCAGCAGACGGTTGAGATTGCTGGAGTCCGTGAGATCCCCATGATGGAGAAAAAGCGTTCGCCCGTAAACCTCGGGATCGTTGAAAAGATGATCGATCCTGCCAGTATTGAAGGAACTGGAACGCCGGATCATTCCGTGGACTCGGTAGCCTTTCTCGAGCAATTGCTCCGCAAGATAGGATCCGTCCTGACCTGTGATGCCTGTGATGAGTGCTGTTTTCATTTTGGTGGTTGTGGTGATTTAAATCGCGACTTTCACGAGTATTCCTATGCCGCCTGTCACATTCAACCAATGAACTCTGGCCTGAATGGCGCTGGTTTATTAAAAGTCTCAAAAAGTGCCGCGAGGGGGATCAGGCCGAGAAGGCAAAGGAGAAAGCCTTTCACAGGAAAAAATTGGCCGCTTCGCGGCTTTGGTTCACGACGATCGTCTGCTTTTGTGGGGTCGACAAACCTCATAGGAGGTCCACCGCTCTGTTCGCATTTTTTGTTTTAAAACAGGTCCGAGTGGGTCCCAGTTCGTTCGAGCCGAATTTCATCGTCAAGAATCTTGTAGATCAGAATCCAATCCGGCTCGATATGGCAGTCCCTGTGACCTCCCCAATTTCCACCGAGCTGATGATCGCGATTCTTCGGCGGAAGTGGCTTTTCTGCGATGAGGATGTCGATAACAGTTTTCAGTTTTGCGAGGTCCTTACCTCGCTTCTGTGCCCGCTTGATGTCCTTCTTGAATTGATTTGTCTGGCTGAGCCTCATTTGTCCCAAGAGGCGTAAAGGCCAGCGGCTGTGTCGAATGTCTCAATATCCTGATTCCTATCGCTTTTTGCGAGCACTGAGGCGGTCAGCTTATTGGGAACATGCAACTCCAGCGGAAAAGATTTCCTGATGGCGATCTGGCGGTAGAACAGTCGGATTGCTTCAGTCGGAGTCATCCCCAAGGCATCAAGCACCTTCTCAGTGGCGGTTTTTGTCGCTTGGTCGATTCTGGCATGGACTACTGCGGATTGTGACATAGACTTCATGTATCACAAACGCAACACATGTCAAGGGGCGAAAAACGGCCAAAGATTGTCCAACGTATTCCAGTTCCAGCTCCCCGTCCCAAAAGATTTTTCAACCGGAATCCACGAAGCACTGCCGTCCAGGCAGAACGCTCGAAAGCGGAGACGATCAGGGCAAACGAAAACTCCGGCTTTGGGGCGATGCCAGCCGGGGCCTGTCGAAATCAGATGCCCTATTGAAGGAACTGGAACGCCGGATCATGCCGTGGACGCGGTAGCCTTTCTCGAGTAGTTGCTCCGCGAGATAGGATCCGTCCTGACCTGTGATGCCTGTGATGAGTGCTGTTTTCATTGTATTTGATTTTCGTTGCGATGGTCTTTCAGATTCTGTTTTCTACACGAGACCGGGCGGCGGCTGGAGCATTCAGGAAGGCCAAGTATAAGCGGCGAAGAGCCTCGGGTATGTCTCCGCGAGGAACGCTTTCAGCCTCCCCTCCTCCGCGTCCTCCGCGCGAAACCCTCTTCTCAAGATACCTCGTGCAAAGCCCGCAGAGGAATTCACGTTCCCGGTTTGAGCCCCTTGCACTAAACATTCGACTTGCCCCTCTCGCCAAGCGCTATCGCGCTGGTTTTCCGCTCTCCGGTTTCAGGTTTCAGGTTTTCACCCCTCCCCCTTCGCTTCCTTCTGTGCCAGTGCCCAATCGGCATCAGAGTTCACCCGCACTCCTTTCTTGATGCACGATAAAGGCTCAGAATTCTCCCATAGCAGGCCTCGAAACCAAAGTTGGCTTCCGCAACTGAGCTGTGATTGCAATCTCTCCCCGGTTTCCTGTCATTGATGAAGTCGCGAATACTGTCCGCGAGACTTGACGGATCTTCGACTGGTGCCGTCCACAGGTGGGAGAGGCCGAGTTGAGAGAACGTGCCATTACCCGGTGCGTTGGTCAAAATCAAGGGCAGGCCGGCCGAGAGGGCTTCGAGGATGGCGAAAGAGAGCCCCTCATACCGAGATGAGAGGGCGAAGGCATCGATGCCTTGATAGAAGCCAGCCGTATCACTGAGATACTCAATGCGGACAATTCGCTTGGAGAGACCTTGCTGGTCTGCATATGCGGCGCAGTCGGCTGAAAGCTCGCCCGAGCCGACGTGAGCCAGGAACACTTCGGGGAAATCGGATGCGCAGGCATGAAACGCACGGTAGAGGGTCAGGGGATCTTTCTGGTAGGACAGACGCCCGAGTGTCCCTACGACCACGGCGTCGTCCGGTAGGCCATGTTCGGATCGCCACTTTTGTTTTTCGTCAGCTTCACCAGCTGTGAAGTGATAGGTATCCACCGCGTTGGGGATGACGACATGGTTGCCCCCCGCAACGCGGAGCGTCTCCCGGCCGAAGGTTGCCTCGTCGGGCGAGACATTGATCGTCGTGGCGAATGGTGAAAAAATCTGCTCCAAGCGATTGAAAACCGAAGTCTTCAATCCTGGTGGATTTCCCATGCCATAATATGCGTTCGGTGTGTAAAATGAAGGTTTTCGAAGCAACGTCGCCGCGGCTCTTCCCAAGATCCCGGCCTTCGAGCTGTGCGAGTGAATTACGTCGCAGGGACGAGAGGCAGCAAGTTTCAGAAGTTTAAAAAATGCGGGCAGATCCGCCTGTTGGGGCGAGTTCGATGTGCGGAGATTTGTCGTAAGTCCACCTTTGTCTCTCACGGCTCCGACAAGGCGGTGTAACCTGTCGGAGCCACGGACATCAGAGTAGGCCAAATCAACCTCGACACCCGCAGAGAGAAGATAATGAACAAGCCCTTCGACATGGCGGAAGACTCCATCGCATCCTGGCTCGACGACCTGAAGAACTCGGAGGGGGCTGCTCATTCGTGCGCGACGTTTTCTGTGACTTCCTCGAAGCGATTGTTTGAAATCTTTACATCCGTCGATGACCTCACGAGAACCCCCGGTCCGAACACCTCGCGGATCGCGTTGCCGGAAATAATGACGTCCGCAGAAGAAGAGATACTGATCCCGGCCCGCAGGACCTGACGGATGCTGTTATTTTCGATGCGAACCCTCCGATGAACGCCGCGCTGAGGAGGGATACCGGGAGCATCAGCGAACACTGAGATGGCCCCGGCACTGGCACCAGCCCCGTCGTTGCAATGCGCAATCATATTGTTCCGGATCGTAACATTTTCTGTCGGACCCGATTCCCACCAGGTTCCAACATCGCAGGTCACATTGATTGCCGATCCCGACATCCCCTCGAACCAATTGTGTTCGATGAGGGCGTTGCCACATTGAACGAGGATTCCTCGTGCACGGTTGTTGAGGAACGTGCAGTTCCTTACCGTCAGCCTTGGAGAAGCCGAGCGATTCCATACGACGGCATCTTCGGGCAGTTCCTGCGGAACACCCCCTTGAAATGAGACCTCGGCGGATCGCGTGGAAGGCTCCGACTTCGTTGAAACCACGATTCCCAGAAAGAGCGGATCGCCGAATGGATTTTGAGGGCTGTGAATGCTGATTTGATCCCCGGCGCGGGGAGAAACCGGCATCCAATCGACGTCCCGGCGACCGGTCACGACCCGGATGGATTTCGGGGACAGCACGTCCTTTAGTCGCAAATAGGTCCCGTGAATGTTGATGGCGTCGTCTCCCATCCGCTCAAACGTGCAGCCGTCAAACACGATGGCACCACGGCAGGAGTTGAAATGCGTCGCATCCGCATTGGTCGAGAGCGCACGACTTCTGGAAAGCGGCGTCACGCGGATTTTTCGGAGCCGAATGTCCTCGCAGTAAAGGAATAACATGCCCATGCCCGGGCCAGAGGAAACCTGAATTGCGCCCAGGGCGATGTCACGACAATGCGCGAATCTGATGACAGGAGGCCCGTATATCTTTTGTCGAACGGCAGTCCACGATCCGACAGGCGGAAGAAACCCCTTTCGAAGCCCGGATATTTCAAGAGTTCCCGGCGAAGCCGCCTTTGACTGCGCGGGTTTCTCCCTCATGTAGAGATCCCTGCCAGAGGGTCTCCGACTTGCCAGATCCATTCCGAGCAGACCTTCGACAGGCCCCGAGTAGGCAACACGAGAATGGACACGCAACTCGCTTTCGGAGACGCGCCCTGCGATCCTGACCAAAAAGCTTGGGGCCGGGATGTATTGGACGGAAAGCCCTCCCGCACGAAACCCGGATGTGTTTGAGACATCGAGCAGGGTCACGGGCTCATGAAGAACGAAAACCGTTCCTGAACAAGCCAGAGTCATGTCGCGTGCTCTGTTAACCAGAAGCATCCGCGAAACATCGTAGATTCCAGCCGAAAACCGGATCACAGATCCGGGTTCTTTGCAGCCTCGAGATAAAGCAGCCTGGATCGCGGCGGAGTCATCTTTTCCGTCATTCGGACGGGCTCCAAAGTCCGAAACCCTCAACAGCTTTTCCCCGGCGACTGACACGCTTGGAGTCATCGAAAAAATGACCGCCAGGATCAGCCCGAACAAGCGATCAGGAGCCATGTATTGGCATCTGCGATGCCAGAACCAGCTCATAGACTTTCAGCAATTCGCTGGCGTGACGTTCCGGTGAGGGTGGGTTTTTCCAATACTTTTCGTAAGCACCTACACTCAGCTTCTCGACCAGCGCATCGTCTTTGAGTGAAGCCAGAGCATTCGCCAAGGCTCCGATGTCTCCGGCCCTGTAGAGCAAACCGTTGACCCCGGGGACAACCTGCTCCGCAGCCGCCGAGGCATCAGAAACAACAATCGGCACACCATGGGCCAAGGCTTCGGCGACGGTGAGGCCAAATGTCTCATGCCAAATACTAGGAAAAACAAGAACGCGGGCCGCACGCAGTTCCTCATTGACCTGTGCATGTTTCAGCCAACCGGTGACGGTCGCATGGGGATTGATGGTCAGCACCTTTTCCTTCAGATACCCGTCCCCGGCAAACCGCGCCTCGATCCCGGCACGGACCGCCGCTTCCGCCAAATGGTCGGCAGCCTTTTCGACAGTTAGGCGCCCGATAAAAAGGAACCGGCTACTCGCAGAAGGGTTCGCGCGCACCTGCTTCTTAATCTCAATCGGATTGGGCACAAAATGGCGACGGGTTCGGGATGGCAGCAGGGCGTCGAGCACACTCTCGCTGTGGCGTGAAATCAGGATGGCATGGTCCAAATGTCGGGGCAACCCGCCGGGACCGGCCTGGATAACTTGCCGGACGCTTCTCCACCCCTTGTGGAGCACTCCGCGACGGTCACATTGGGTGCAGAGGCACGAGAGCGAAAGCGGAATCCGTCGGCAGATCTTCGCGGCGGGAAAATCGAAAAACGCACCGTTCGGACAGGCGATGAAATAGTCGTGAAGCGTGACAGCCGGTCGGAATCCTTTGCGCCGGGCAACTGGGAAGATCGAAGCTGTCAGCGCCTTCGTCCAACCATGGATATGGAGCACCGTATCTCCAGGGCTATACCCCTCCAGAATCTTCTCAACCTCTTTCGCGGCTTTCCAGGACCACATACCGGCAAGCATCCCGGGTATGCTTGTGGATTGCTCCAGCAGGTCAGGCCCACCGAGAAGCCTGACCGTGATGCGATCATGCTCCAGTTCCTCGCTGGCAACGTCCCCGCAGCCCGCAAAAAACAGAACATTATGCCCGGCCTCAGCGGCCGCCCGCGCCCCGGCAATCGCCACCTGGTCCGCACCACCGCGGACCGTGGCGTAATCGTTTAGGATGATAATCTTCATGCTGGCTGCCAGGTGGACCGAATAAATGCGCCGACGTGCTTCTGAAGAGCCCTCTCAACAAAATAATAAAACAAAAGTCCAATCGCTACCGCCACAGTCCAAGCAACTGGACCGACAAGAAGCGCAGAGGTGCAACCTATGGCCACCATTGCCTTTGTAGATACAGATAGACGCGAGCTGATCCCCACATCTTTCCTGTGAATAAACATAATAATAAATCCGCTGATTACGAAGAAAAGATCAACGCCACGGGCACCCCAAGAAAAAACAGATTCCAATGAAATCAGAAGTTTCAAGGAGAGCTGCTCCGTAACGTGAAATGTAACGACAAGAAGCGCCGCAAGCCCACGGAGGAATTGCAGCGCTTCAAGCTTGCGAGGCTGATCCTTCATTCTCTGATAACAGACTCGCAGATTTCAACAAACTGTTTTCCCGTTACAGAAACGTCGTATCTTTCAACGGCAAGCTTGCGGCAGTTTTCCCCGATATCCGCGCGTTCCTTCTGGGATAGAAGAGCCATCCAACTGAGGGCATCCGCCAGGCTTCGACTGTCACCTGCCTCGACGACTCGGCCATGCACGCCATCCACAAAACCACCAGGTCGGCCCACGCAATCTGTCAGAATTACAGGCAATCCCGATGCCATGGCTTCGAGGACGGATAACGGCAGAGGGGGACCCTCCCACAATGCGGAGTGAACGTAGAAGTCATAATCCGCCAGGAGACTTCGCACATCGCTTCTCCATCCGAGAAAATGAACCACCTCGCCGATTTGGAGCCTGCGGATGACCTCCTGAAGCTCACGGAAATAGTTTTCGGAAACGGGATGGTTGGGTGTCGCTCCACCCACAAGGTCAATTTGCATCTTAACGCCACTCGCACAAACCGTGGCAAGTGCCTCAGCCAATACCTGTTGCCCCTTCTGCGGGTCGATGCGGCCAATGTTGAGGCCACGGACACGCTCCCCCCGATGTGTCGGAACTTCCTGTCTTTCGCCGTGGTAGTCTGCGGTGACAATCCCATTAGGGACCACGAATGTTCTTTCGGTCTGGCATCCAAATTCCTTCACAGCCTGATCCCGGACGGCGGGACCGACCGCCACAACGGCGCGCGCAGCGCGCATCTCGCGAGCAAAAAACATTTTCTTGAACCAAGGAAGTGGCCATTTGCCAAAGAATTTATGCAGCGTCTGATCAAAAACGATGTATGGAATCTCCAACCCCCTGCAGACAGGGCCAACAATTTTGAGATCAATCTGAACTGTGCTCAGAACAAATGCCGGTGAGATCGCTTTGACAGTTTTGCGAACTCGGGCAATCAAACCAGGATCACGAAGCCGGAAAAATCCGGACTCCTCGAGGACCGCAAAACCATCCTCCCGCAACACATCGGCCAATCGCGTTGAATCCCCGCGTGGCGGGTCGCCAACAATAAATGTCACCTGCCAACCCTGTGCACGGAACTCCCTGCCATACAAGTGGGCCATCTTACACGCCCCAGTGTAGTCACCGGAACCAACAACAATAATCAGTTGTTTTTTGGTAAACATAAGATTTGTTGGCTTCTTTGCATTATTTCATCACTTCAAAATGCTCTATTTTCGGTCAGGTTTTACGAAGAAGGGCAATGCTTGATGGAACCAAGCGGGGCGGGCGTAAACTGAAGTTGAACGCCAAGGCCATAAAGTGGATCTACCGCTCGGTGACAATGAACGAACACATTTAGATCGATTTAATAACTAATGCCACCCACAACCCTGGGCAAGGAACTCGCGAGCATGCAGGCGCTTTCTTACACTTCATGTAGTTACCGGAACCAACTGGAACAATTCACTCTTACTGGGGGCGAGGCTCATCAGACAACACGGGTTTTACCCCAGCCATCAGAGTGAATGCACAACTCGCGCCAAAAATGCCCCATGCAATCATACATGAGAATCGACTTGCAAGTGTAGGAAACATAAACCCGTAAAAAATCCAGGGAAACCCGATATAAACCGGATAAAGAAGACTTAAATTACGCGGCGCGCTGCCTGACAACCATAATAATGCCCCCTTAACCATAATTAACACCAAACTAAAGTGATACAAAGCAACAATCAGCAGGCCGAAGACACCAAGTGAAGTCGTGTAGTCCAGCCATGTGTTCTCATTGATTTCACCGGTTCCAACAAGCGTCTTCAGATTGAAATATTGGACCCCTCTCCCCCAGGGAAACGTGCTTTGAGCTAAGTCGATGCCTGCCTGCCATCTTTCTTTTCGGATCTGATTAGATGATTCATTTTCATCTCCACTTGAGGCCGCAAGTTCAATCAAGACGTCGCTGGATTCGCCGGGCAAAACAAAAAAAACAATCGGACTAACGAAAGATAACACTGCCACTGAAATAACAGTTGGAACAAGCCGCTTTTTCAGATTCGAAACAACAAATGCAATTACAGCAAGAATGCTCGATATGCAAAATAGAAGAAGTGGACCGCGACTTAGCGTGTAGACAATACCGCAGAATGCAATTGCGTAAAAGACGAATAGCCAGAAGCGGGACACGCCGCCTTTCATAACACCAATCGTCCAAGCAGTAACAGCAACGAACCATATCCACTGACCAGCAGAGAAGGACGCGTCAAACGAAGCACGCGCTCGCGCCATGTCAAACCTCTGACCATATCCGATCGCGATCTCATCGTCTGAAGTAAAGTAAGATCCAATACCCAATCTTTCCTCCATCGATATCCATACTATAAAAATGCAGCAGCTAAGAATGATCAGCAGCAGACTTACAGGAATAGTTCCTGAAGAAAGCGCCTTGGCAATCGCCCGGTAAAAGAAGACACAGCAGGCCGCTGATCCAAAAACAAATAATACAGCCTCGAAAACGACCAGAAAATTGTTTGTCAACACCCCCCAGGCAGTTAATATCAATGCCGCCACTACCGCGCTTGCTAAGCCTGACCTTAACATGAGTGGATATGATCGGTCCAGTGAGCATATGGCACAAAGTGGAAGAGCCATCGCCAAAAGAGCATCTTTCCAAGCGATAACCACGATATTGTCGGAAAAAAGCCGCAGGGCTTGATGGTAAGGCATCAAAAGAAAGTAAATAAAGCCAATAAAACAAATGGCTTTATCTGAAAAGCTTGTCTGCCAGAACAATTCAGGCTTGCTTTCAGCCTGAGAATATTGGTATGAAGTCATTTTTGCGCTTCGGAAAGAGGAGTGCTGGGTGGAGTTCTCGATTTTTGTTTAACCGCTGGTCCGCAGTTTAGGGGGCAACTTTAAACTCTGGGAGCCCTCCGGCAGAACCGGAGGGTTTCCCCTTCGACTACTTCGGACTAATGGCTACAGAGCGAAGGCACTTATGAGATACGGGGCAGAATACCGAGGGACCTGAAAGCTATAATCAAAGCGGTGACGGGTACTTGATATCCCTGTCAATCTTAAAAAATGGCGGAAGCGTCGCAAAGCTCCCTTTCGAGATAAACTGAAGTTTCCCCCCCGGCGTGCAATCAATCAGGCGGACACCCAGCTCCTCAAGGTAAACTTGAGCCAGAGCAAGAACCGGCTCCATAAAGAGGCGGGGATTCTTAATGAAATCGTAATTTACAAAATCGATCTTCCCAACCATTCCCTTAAAGTAGTCCTTATCAGAATTGTAGCTCGAATCCACGCCAGTAAGCAGAATGGTTTTATGTCCCTGAATGGCTGCGATCTGGATGGCACTCGTAACAACGCTATAGCCGAAGTTGAGTCCCCTGTCGAAATCGAAAGTGAAGCGCAGCTTGTGAAACACTGTCGAGAAGAGAAGCTTGTGCCAGCAAATTCCGTCAATTTGCGGAATTCGGTCAAGCGTCTCTTTTTTTAGTTGCCGCAGCGGGACAAAATCACGACCGATGATTTCCCGGATACGTTTCACCGGTGGATTTGCATAGCGTTCGTCTCCGATGAAAAGCCCTCCCTTGTAGTCCTTGTAAGCAGACCCAATTTCACGGATCCGGTTCGAGTCGGTAATCACGACATTGTCAGTCTCTCTTCCCCAGTCAGGAAACTTCTTGCAGATATGATTGCATCCAAACGTCGTGAAATGGTCAAAGATTTTTGGATCGAGTTGATCCACGCTGGGGCCATTGCCGATGATCAAGGCGGGTTTTAGTTCATTTTCCATATGTTGGACATGCTGCAGGTTAACAGGAAGAGCAAAGCTATTAGAGGAATACAACTGGTGTTTATTTCAAATTGCCATGCGCGCTGGCCATAATGGCGATAGACCAGACGCGCCGAGAACCACGTATAAAACCCCGCATACCCCGCGACGATCCCGGCTGGGAAAGCTACGACGCCTATGTGGGGAAGCAGGAGAAGCGAGACCACCGGGTTGATTGCTCCCACGCCAATGTGACAAAACGCGACTTATTGCGAGCTATATTTCGCAATAGGGCTTTTAACTTTATCACTGAAGCTTCTACGCAATAGCAAGTCTGCCCCTGTAAAGACATTATTCAAAACATAAATGTTGGTAAACCCATAGCTATTTATCAAATCAGAAACTAGAAAAACCGTATCAGGAAAAGACCACGAAGATTCGATAAGAAGAGAACTAACCGTTTTAAGAATCTTACCGCCCCCAGCAAGGACTTTTCGCTCAAGCCCTTGCACATCAATTTTAAGAACATCTATACTATCTATTGAGTGTTTACTACAGAAGGCATCAAGGGTTGTTACACGCACTTTATATTCTCCAACGAGCTTATTATCCCTTAGATAGTCGCTGCCATTGACAAAGGTTGACGTCTGGCTTCCCTGTGTCTTGTAGAAAGTTAGTTCTTCTTCACAGTCAGAAATCCCGCTTATTTCAAGAAATGCACGGCCATTTGTGTTGAACAGAAATGCATGTTGCAAATCTGCGTTCGGTTCAAATGCAAAGACTTTTGCTTCTGGAAAGCTATTTAGCAACATCCCAGAAAACAACCCGCAGTTCGCTCCAACATCGAATACTACTTTTGGTGCTTCAGGTATTGCATTAATAAGATTATCTATCTTGAACGTGGACCCTAATATATGATCTGCCGCACCAGCTTCTGCTTTCAAACAATAGGAAAACCCATTGTATCGAAATCGCAGCAATGAGGATGATCTTTCACGCAGTCTCAGCCACCGCAAAAGCATTTTTCGGCGCAACCCCGTTTTAATGTGAGACACATCTGGCTCTGTAAATATAGGCAATGTTAACATATGTAGTATTTTATTTGAAAATATAGATAGTTATGCATGACACTGTTAGCAATAGAAAAATAATACAAAGCGGGATAGTACTTACGGTTTTCTCGAATCCTCTCCAATTAAGCATATAGTGACGATAGACAAGACGGGCAGAAAACCAACTATAGAAACCTGCATATCCCAATAAAATCCCCAATGGAAACGCAAAGGCTCCTATTACAGGAAGCAGTAAGAGCAGCGCCAAAAGATAGATTGTTCCTGATACCGCAGTGACTGTGTGCCAGAGGATGTGGTTTGAGAGGGAGTAGAACTGGAGGTGCATGGCCCCCATGCGCTCGATGAAGAACGCGAGCCCCATGAAGAGCCAGAGGGTTGTGCTGACGAAGGAAACCTTGCTGCCGATGAGGTGAAGGAGTGGCTGGACCGTCAAGGCAACTCCGAGGATTCCGGCGACATAGACCCAGTGAGCGCGGGCCATTCCTTTTTGGACGTCGCGAATCAATTCCGGTCGTCGGTCGGCCGCGTAGAGGGCGGCGAAGTGGGGAATTTTGCTGTAGAACGGGGCCATGGAGATCTGGATGATCATTTGCAGGATGCGCATGGCGAGCAGATAGGGTGCCACTTGGCTTGGTGGAGCCATCTGGGCATAGATGACGCCGGAGGCCTGGATGATGGCGCTCGACATCAGCACCCCCACTCCGCTCCTCCACGCCGCAGGCCAGATGAAGGCCATGACGGATTTTTCAGCTTCTGAGGAAGTCACCTCCGCGATCGGCACCGCCGTTCTGCCGATGTGACGGATCATCAGCGAGGAGAGGAGCGTGCCGACCTGCGCGGCCAAAATGGTCCACAGAAAGTTGTGGGTCGCAAAGACGACGGTGGCAGTCAGCAGGGTGGTGCCAAGAGCCAGAATCGCCTCGGCCCTCCGGACCCGTGCCACGAGGTTGAGTCCCTGGAGCCAGTTGCTGTAGGCGTTGTTGCGGAAGATCCCGATCGAAGCGACCAAGACGATCCCCCAGGCGGCCCAGCCCTCGCGGGCATCTGCCAGCTCAGAGACTGGTTTCATCACAGCCCATGTCCCTAGACCCGCCCCCAGAACCCCGCCGATGAGCGAAAGGCGGGTATAGGATTTTAGAAGAGCGCGGTAGATGGATCCCAGAAGCGGCTGGTTCGGGCCTTCGAGAAGATCCGCACCACTTTCGAGCGTCCGCCGTCCGCCACGGGCGTAGGAAATCGCCCGGACGAAGGATGGTCCGAACCCGAAGTCCGCCATCATGATAAGCGAGGCGATGGTGAGGAACAGGAACCAAAGGGACGTCTGGGCGGGCGAGAAATTCCGAAGGATGAGCGGGGTGACGAGGAGCAGCCCTCCACTGCGCGCGGCAAAGCTCATCCACGTCATGAGCGTGGGCGAGTGCCAGGATTTTACGAGGAAGGCTTTCAAGGGCAATTTCGAAGAGGGTTTCGCGCGGTGGACGCGGGGGACGCTAAGGAGTCGTCCAGAAATAACTTGATACAATAATTAGTTCGATGGGCTGATTGTATAGTTCCATTCCCCATGAAAGCTTGAGCGAGTCAAGGCGATGGATTCCATTTCCTGCCGGGTCGGCT
>Ga0172380_10001112_pt1 | contig 47685 bp, 59 predicted proteins | sample Leawe162metaG_FD_119747 | JGI IMG/M metagenome (GOLD analysis project Ga0172380, IMG submission 119747) | Leachate microbial communities from a municipal landfill in Southern Ontario, Canada - Leachate well 162 metaG | ecosystem: Engineered > Solid waste > Landfill > Unclassified | place... | reverse complement strand
TGACAAAAGACTAACAGAACAACCTACGCACCCTTTACGCCCAATAATTCCGGATAACGCTCGAGGCTCTCGTATTACCGCTCCTGCTGGCACGAGATTAGGAGCCTCTTATTCATGAGGTACAGTCAATAAACTTCTTCCCTCATAAAAGATCTTTACGTCCCAAAGGGACTTCATCAATCACGCGGCGTCGCTCCATCAGACTTTCGTCCATTGTGGAAGATTCTCGACTGCAGCCACCCGTAGGTGTATGGTCCGTGTCTCAGTACCATCGGTGGGGGCCAAGCTCTCACTCCCCCTAAACGTCATAGCCTTGGTGAGCCATTACCTCACCAACTAGCTGATATTGCACAGGCCTTTCCCAAAGCGATAAATCTTTACTCTTGCGAGACCATCGTGTATTAGTTCGGATTTCTCCGAATTATTCACGACTTTGGGGGAAGTTCCTGCGTATTACTACCTCGTTCGCCACTAACTTTAAACGACCTCTGACTTGATATAATCGCATCATCAGAAATAAAAAGTCCGTTCGACTTGCATGCCTTATCCACGCCGCCAGCGTTCATCCTGAGCTAGGATCAAACTCTAACTAAAAGTTAGAACGAAACAAAACAAAAAACAGCAATGATTTTTGTAATTTTTTTCGTTCAATCCTAGCTCTTTAAAACTCCGACGCCTTTCGGGTCGGAGCCCCGACTTTACGTCGGGGTTATTTTTACTTACTAAAAAAACATATTGAGACTTGCTCCCAGCTCCTAAGCTGGGGTTCTCAAGTTATTAAATTATCAAAGACTCTGAAATAAAAACGTCCTATTCAAATAGAATAGACGTCTAGAAAAAAGTATATATGAAAGTAAAATCTATGTCAACTATAAATAAAAAAGCTCTGATTTTTCTACAAAATCAAGGCTTTTTGGCACTTATTCACCGATATAAAAACTAGTTCGCAATGACTACGGGAAAATCTTTGTAGAAAATCCCTTCTAGCCAAACATATCCCCATGTTCTTCCAGAAAGAAATCGAACACCTAAATGTCCACCATAATCTTTATAAATCGTTCCCATGAAAAGAACACAATTTCTTTTCCATTCTTCAGGAATAAGTTCAGGATGAGCAAGTAAATAATCGAGAACATTTCCATTCAAAAGAGTTTTGCCAATTAATTCTTTTTGCAAATCACTTGCAGAAATACTTCCATTTTTTTGCTTTTCAGAAACGAAAAGTGAAAATTTTTGTGAATCAAATTCCAACATTCCTCCTTTTTGATGTTCTGCAATAGAACATCCTAGTGGAATAAATGGATTTACATCACAATTAATTATCTGTGCATTAACCAAAAATGGAATAAAAAATATGCTAATAAAAATTACTACTTTTTTCATAATTGAAAAATTTTTAGTTATTTTAAAGTACGTTTATTTGTTTTTAAAATATCATAAAATAAGTTATGTGTCAATGATAAAATAAAAAAACTCGTTATATTTTATATAACGAGTTTTTAAATAAATTAAAATAATTTTTTACCTTACAACATTGTATTTATTGATTACTTCTATCGAAGTTTCTTTAGTTTTTATATTAATAAATTTTACTGCCAGAGAAACACGGTTCCCTTCATTGAGAACATTCCATATCGTTTGAGATATTATTTTAATATCACCAACAAGTGGTAATAGATATGGATCACCACTAAAAGATGGAAGTGGATCACCATCTCCTGAATAAGTCGTAACACAATACCCAACTCCACGTTCAGATATTTCTAAATTATATAAATATCTATCACAAATCCCATTAAAAGGAGACTTTTTCAAAATAGAAATCTCTGTAGTATGAGGATTCTCACAATCCAAAGAACATATAGCAGTTATCCTTGGTGTATAATTAGGTTTATCGGGCTCATATTCCCAATTTTTCAATGACCTTCCTAAATCTCTTTCAAACAAAGCATCCCTTGTTTGATGCCCATTACTAACGGCAAACTTATAAGGTACTTCAGCCATAGCTTTATAAATTATAAGACTAGGGTCTTTTACTTTTTTAAGATCAGCTGCTGCAGTTTTTAATTCACCACCCACTGAAATAACAAAAACGCGATTACGGCTATTTTCACTACGACCCATAATCCAGTAAACTTGAACTAGATATTCACCAGTTTCGTCTAACCCCACAATAATTCCTCTACCAGGATAAGGATTAGCTTTTAATGCTAAAAGATTTTTTTCAGCCTGAATTTTAAATTCCATATTTTACCTCCTTTATTTTATTAAATTAATAAAAAACAATAAATTTAATTTCAAAATAACAAAATTTTTAAAAAATGTCAAATAAACATAAAACCTATTTAGAAATCAACCCTAATTTTACAAGCCGTGAACGAATTCCACCTGTTTGCCTGCCAAAAATTTCTGAAAGTTCTTTAACTGATATTCCGCTTTTAAAATTTTGAATAAGCTTCCCTTCTTCTTCTTTACTCCACGGTCTGTAAGCATTTTGATATTTTGCGCGAATTTTTTCCACATGACTTGGATTTTTTGACGAATTTGAAAGCCCTATTTTCAAATTCGTCTCTTTCCATTTTCCATCCAGAGCTATAATAAAATTTTTATGCATCTTTTTTAATTCATCAGAAGAAATTTCACCAAAAGTTTTTTGCGCTTGCAAAGATTCAGTCCGAAAAATATTATCTTTTTCTAAAATTTGCGGATGCACTTTAAGCGCTTGATTATTAATTCCCAAAAGATAAAGTCCAGAAAGTCTTCTTACTCTGGAAAGTGCCACATAACCTTGTCCAAATTCAAATACATTTGAAAGATCCATAACAGCAGCATCCATACTCATTCCCTGACTTTTGTGTACTGTAATTGCCCACGCTAGACGAAGTGGAATCTGTGTGATTTTTGCTTTTATTTTTCCATTTTCTTCTACTGTCCAATCCATAGGAGTAATTTCAATTTTTCTGCCATTTTTTGTTTTAATAATTGGATTACCAGAAAAAGATTCAAAATCTTCCACAACTCCAAGTGTGCCATTCACAAATTTTTCTTTTAGATTATTTTTAGTACACATCACAACAGCATTCTTTTTAAGTATCAATTTTTCTGGAGAAAGGCATCCTTTTTTTAAAGCTGAAACTAAAAATTCCTTTCCACTTGAATCCATTTCAAATTCTTTAAACTCTCCTTCTATTTTGGAAAGCATTTCCTCGTTCACTTGATCAACATCAACATTATGCGAAAAAAGTTTCGTAATATTTTCTGGAAATTTTTTTTCTTTAAAATGTCTATCTTTTAATTTTTCATGATGTTTTTTCTTAAAAGCATCGTGACGAATAGCGGAAAGAATTTCTAAAAAATCTTTATCATCTTGACGATATTGTTCGGTTAGATAACAAACAACAGGAATAAGTCTTCTCCAAGCTTCAGACTCATAAGCAAAACTGGCTTTCTTTTCTTGTATTAATTTTTCTTGTTTTTGTTCAGAATAATTTTTTTCAATAGGTGGAAGTTGAAAAAAATCTCCCACTAAAACAATTTGAATTCCGCCGAATGGTTCACTGTTTTGTTTTATTTCCCGACAAACAACATCTACCATCAAAAGAGTTTCTGCGCGCAACATTGAAATTTCATCAATGATTAAAACTTTTGTTTTTCGCACACGCCTATTTATATATTCACTGCTCGCTATTTTATCTAAATCATACTTTGTTAAAGTTTCTTTTATACCAATTCCACTCCAAGAATGTATTGTCATTCCGCCAATATGAGTAGAGGCTATGCCAGTAGATGCAGTAATAGCAGGCTCTATATCGTGATCACGCAAATAACTAACATAAGTATTTATGGTATGAGTTTTGCCGGCGCCGGGTTCACCCGTCAGAAAAACATTTGCACCAGTTTTTAAAATATCCAGCGCCTCATTTTGAGTCATAAAAAATATTTATTTCTCTGTAATATTATACCTATCCAAAATTGCTTCAAACATTAGTGGAGCAACGATTGTAGCATCAGATTCAATCACAAACATTGGAGTTTCTTTTGTTAATTTGTCCCAAGTGATTTTTTCATTTGGAGTCGCACCTGAATATGAACCATAAGAAGTTGTCGAATCAGAAATCTGACAAAAATATCCCCAAGGTCGAACTTCTTTCTTTAAATCATATTTAATAGAAGGCACTACGCAGATTGGAAAATCTCCTGATATTCCTCCCCCAATTTGGAAAAATCCTAATCCTGGTCCATCCTTTGCAAGTTCTTGATATCTGTCATATAGATACATCATATATTCCACTCCTGTTTTCATAACTGTTGGACTCACTTCCCCAGCTTTACAATATCCAGCAAAAATATTTCCCAATGTTGAATCTTCCCAACCTGGTACAACAATCAGCAAATTCTTTTTTGCAGCTTCAAGCAACCAACAAGCTTCTGGATCCCCTTCATGTTTATCTTTTAATTCATCAGATAATAAAATCTGGTAAAAATATTCATGCGGAAAAAAACGCTCGCCGTTTTTTTCCGCCTCTTTCCATCTCTTTAATATAATCGGTTCAACAACACGGAAAGCTTCTTCTTCTGGAATAGATGTATCCGTCACTCTTCTTTCACCTCTATTTAAAATTTTCTCATCATCTTCTTTTGTAAAATATCTGTAATCTGGATAATCTTTGTAACTATTATGTGCTACTAATCTAAAAACTGATTCTTCTAAATTTGCACCCGTGCAAGAAATAGCATGAATTTTTTTATTCTTAATCATAGGTGCTAAAGTCACACCCATTTGAGCAGAAGACATAGCTCCACCCATAGCTAAAAACATTTTACCTTTATCATCAAGATGTTTTTTGAATGCTAAAGTTGCATCCTTCATCTGACGAGCATTGAAGTTAAAGAATAATTTTTGAAACAAACCTAACATTGAATTTTCATTTTTCATTTCTATATTATACAAAACTACTCATAAAAAAGAAATATTACAAATATATTGCCTTTCTGCCTTAATTATGCAATAATAGCCAAATGCAATTAGTAGTGAAAATACTGCCTTATGTGCAGATAATCCTTTCAATAATACTAGTGTTAGCAATTTTGCTCCAGCAATCTGGCGCAGGCGTTGGAGGCGCACTAGGAGGAGGAAATGACGGATCTTTCCATCATACACGTAGAGGCTTCGAAAAGTTTCTTTTTTACTTATCAATCGTTTGTGGAATTCTTTTTGCTTTATCTGCTTTTCTCGTTATAATAATAAAAGCAAATAGCTAAAAATTCTATCATAACTTAATTTTAAGTACTATTTTTCTTTTATGAAAAATCCCTACAATCATATACGCAATTTAAAATTGCCATCAAAAAATGAATTAAAATCAGCTGTTTTTTCGTTTTCAAAAAAAGAGTGGTTCATATTTTTAGGACTTGCAATTGTATTATTTATAAGTACTTTATTAATACTTCAAAGTATTAATAAATCTTTTATGACAGGAGTTCCAATGCGTGGAGGTTCTGTTTCTGAAGGAATCATTGGTACACCACGTTTTATTAATCCAGTACTTGCACTATCTGATGCTGATCGAGATTTAGTATCACTTATTTATTCAGGTCTTATGCGAAAAAATCCAGATGGTACTTTAATTCCAGACTTAGCAGAAAAATATGAAATGTCAAAAGACGGATTAACTTATACGTTTACACTAAAAGACAAAATATATTTTCAAGATGGAAAACTATTAACGATAGAAGATATTATCTTTACTATAAATGAAGTCAAAGACCCAATAATAAAAAGTCCATATAAAGCAAATTGGGAAGGTGTGAACATTGAAAAAATAGACGACAAAACTATTAAATTTAATTTAAAACAACCATATGCGTCATTTTTAGAAAATACAACAATTGGAATAATGCCAAAACATATATGGGATGGTTCCCCTGTTGAACTTAATGACTCTAATACAAATCCAATAGGAACAGGACCATATGAAGTTGATAATGTAAGTAAGCAATCATCAGGACTTATAAATTACTATAATCTTAAATCATTTAAAAAATTTATATTAGGTACTCCATATATTAAACAAATAACCTTACGTTTTTATCCGAATGAAAATGATTTAATTTCCGCGCTGGAAAAAGGAGAAGTAAATCAAATAAGTTCTATTACTCCAGCAAATGCAAAAATTTTAAAAGAAAAAAATTATCGTATAGAATCTTCAATTCTCCCAAGAGTATTTGGACTTTTCTTTAATCAAAACCAAGCACAAATATTTACAGACAAGCATATTATTGAAGCTATTGATCTCGCAATAGACAAAGATAAAATCGTAAATGAAGTCCTAGGTGGATATGGAGTTGCAATTGATGATCCAATTCCACCAAATATGATTGAATATCAAAAATTAAGCACAGAAAATAATTCTTCGCATGAAGAAAAATTAAAAAAAGCACAAGATATATTATCCAAAGATGGCTGGAAAAAAGACTCTAATGGATTTTTAGAAAAAACAATAACTGATAAAAAGAAAAAAACTAAATCAACAACAAATTTAGAATTTTCTATTTCAACAGGAAATGCTCCGGAGCTTGCAAAATCTGCTGATTTAATAAAACAAGATTTAGAAAGTATCGGCATGAAAGTTGATATAAAAACTTTTGAAATTGGAAATTTAAACCAAGGAGTTATACGACCACGAAATTATGATGCTTTATTATTTGGACAAATAATAAATCACGAATCTGATCTATTTGCATTTTGGCATTCTTCACAAAGAAACGATCCTGGACTAAACGTTGCCATGTACACTAATGTAAAAGTTGATAAAATTTTAGAAGATGCGTTTATAACAATAAATGAAAAATCTAGAATTAAAAAATATGCACAATTTGAAGATGAAATAAAAAAAGATATGCCAGCAGTTTTTCTATATAGTCCAAATTTTTTATATATAGTGTCAAAAGATCTCGAAGGACTTTCAATAAATCATATTATATCCCCTTCAGATAGATTTTTAAATTCATACTTATGGTATACTCAAGAAGATAATGTTTGGAAAATATTTTCTAAATAAATTACTCTATTAAAAATAACTAAACTAATTAAAAAAATAATGAGAAAAAAAACTAGACTATCATTCAGCTCTGTCAGTATTGAAGACAAAAAAGATCAAAAAACACCTTCCCGTATTCCCATGTCTGTAGGAAATGGAGGAAATAAAAATATAAATAGAAAAAAACTTATAAAAAGTTCTACTTATCAATATTCTAAATTTGGAAAAGGACAAAATAGAAGAGGAAATCGTCCTTTAAATTCAAAAAATCAATTTACAAACTCAAATGATAATAAAATTCCTAAATTAGAAGAAGGTAAAATACGCATTATACCACTAGGAGGAGTAGAGGAAATTGGAAAAAATATGACTGCAATAGAAATTGGAAATGATATTGTTGTAATTGATGCTGGTATGCATTTTTCTAATGAAGACACGCCCGGAGTTGATTATGTAATTCCAAATACTACTTACCTTGAAGAAAATAAAGATAGAATACGTGCTTTGTTCATAACACATGGGCATTTAGACCACATTGGAGGTGTTCCTGTTGTTCTTTCTCGTATTGGTAATCCGCCAGTATATTCCCGTAATATCTCTGTACTTTTAATGAAAAAAAGGCAAGCTGAATTTCCACACTTACCACCATTAAAAGCAATAGTGGTTGAAAAAGATGAAACAGTAATGTGTGGGAAAATTAAAGTAAGATTTTTTGGTGTTACTCACACAATACCAGATTCAATGGGTATAATTATAGAAACTAACAATGGATGGATAGTTACTCCCGGAGATTATAAATTAGATCAAGTAGATGGAATAGTTTCAGAAGATGAAGAAAAAGAATATTCTATTTTTAATAAAGCGAAAGTTCTTCTTTTAATGACTGATTCTACAAATGTTGAGAATGAGGGTTTTTCTTTACCTGAAATAAAAGTTCATCAGGGATTGGAAAATTTAATAAAAAAAGTAAATGGAAGAATTATTATTGCAGCATTTTCTTCCTCTATTACTCGCTTAACACATATTATTAAAGTTGCAGAGTCTTTAGGTAAAAAAATTGCAATTGATGGACGTTCTATGAAAACAAACATAGATGTGGCAATAGAGGCTAATTTTTTTAAACCCAAAAAAGAAACAATCATTCCAATTGAAGAAGCAAATAATTATCCTCCAAACAAAATGGTAATTCTTATGACTGGAGCTCAAGGTGAAGAATTTGCAGCACTTAGTCGTGCAGCAAACAAGTCTCATACAAAATTTTCAATCAAAAAAGGAGATACAATAATATTATCAGCTTCTATTGTTCCTGGGAATGAAAGAGCTGTACAAAAAATAAAAGACAATCTTTCAAGACAAGGAGTTAAAATTATTAGCTTCCGTACTCCTGGAGAAGATTTTGTTCACGCAACAGGACACGGCAACAAAGAGGATATTAAATGGCTTCATAGAAAAACACACCCTAAATTTTTCATACCAATTCATGGAAATCATTTTATGTTGGAACTTCATAAAGAACTTGCTCTTGAAATTGGAATGTCAGAAGAAAATATAATTGTTCCAGATAATGGTTCTGTTATTGAAATATCACAAGATGGACAAAAAATAATAATGCTCAAAGAAAAAGCACCTTCAGCGCCAATGATGGTGGATGGACTTGCTGTAAGTGATATACAGGATGTTGTTATTAGAGACAGACAAATGCTTGCGCAAGATGGAATGTTTGTAATTATTGCATTGGTTGATCAAAATACTGGTAAATTAAAAAAGTCTCCAGACCTAATTTCACGTGGATTTGTATATTTAAAAGAAAATCAAGAGCTTTTGCGCCAAGTAAGAATTATCATTAAAAAATCAGTAGAAGACACAACTCTAAAAATGAATCCTATTGATTTTGATCACATAAAAAATAATTTAGGCGAAACAGTATCAAAATTTCTATATCAAAAAACAGCCAAAAGACCTTTAGTTATACCAGTAGTGTTAAGCGTTTAATATATATATAATATATACATGCTAAATCCCAAGAAAACATTGCGTATTCTATATGCGACAACTTTTCTTTTTTCTATTCATATGGCTTTAACAAGCTATGTTAATTCTAGTTTTTTAGGAACTTTTATTAATCCAAAATTTGTTGGTCTAATTTATACAATCACTTCCATATTGGCAATTTTAGCTCTTTTTGAAATGCCTCGAATACTAAAAAGATTTGGGAATTATCGCACTATTTCTTTTTTCTTATTTATCAACATAATTTCTCTTTTTCTTGTTTCTGTAATAAATATCAAAATACTTATTATTCCGATTTTTATAATTTATTTAAGCACTATTAATTTAATAATAGCCTCTATTGATATCTTTGTTGAAAATTATTCAGTAAAAAAAGCTACTGGAAATATAAGAGGAATATTTTTGACAGTCCTTAATTCTGCTTGGGTAATAGGTCAACTCGCTATGGGATTTTTTGCTAGTAAAATTTCTTATACTGCACTATATGGTATTTCTTTCTTTTTTGTAATATTTGTTTTACTAATTATGCGTTCAAAACTTAAAAAATTTGAAGATCCTGTCTATAAAAAAATTCCCATTAAAGAAACTATTGCAAAAATTTTTAAAAACAAATACATCAGTAAAATATACGCTTCCAATTTTCTTTTACAATTTTTTTATGTCTGGATGGTTATTTATACGCCAATTTATCTAAATCAAAATATGGGTTTTACGTGGGATAAAATCGGTATTATTTTTACCATAATGTTACTACCTTTTGTTATTTTACAACTCCCTTTAGGCAGACTATCAGACAAAATTGGTGAAAAAAAATTGTTAAACTTAGGTTTTATATTAATAATTATTTCAACTATATCTTTAGCATTCATAAATAACAAAAGCATATTTATTTGGGGAATAATACTTTTTGCTACAAGAGTAGGCGCATCAATTATAGAAGTAATGAATGAAAGTTATTTTTTCAAAAAAATTACTGCGCGAGACGCAGATGTTATAAGTTTTTTTCGTAATGCTTCCCCTACTGCTTATATTATAGCTCCGCTTATTGCTACGCCTTTCTTGATTTTCTTTTCTTTTAAATTTATCTTCATATTGCTAGGATTAATAATGATTTTAGGTTTATATTTCAGTTTCACTCTTAAAGACACAAAATAAAAATCTCTACCAATTGGTAGAGATTTTTATTTAAGATAACATAATTATTTATCTAGTAACAGAAATAGTTGCTGAAAGTTCAGCTGCAGCAAGAGCATCAGGAGCTGAAACAGTTATACGATTATTTGCTGTTCTTGAAATTTCATAACAAACACCAGCAACAGCACATGTTCCATTAGGATCATGAGGCATAGATACTATATATTTTTCTAAAAGAGTTAAAACATTTAAATCAACATTAGCACCACAAGCAGTAGCACCATCACTCACACAAATTTCTGTAGGAGTATTAGCTACTAAAGCCGTAATGGATGCAGGCATAGTCCCACCATTATCAATAGCATATTGATAAACAGCATTCAAAATAGTATTAACATCACTTCTTCTTTGAGCATTTCTTGATTCAGCTAATTGTTTAGCAGGATTAATAGCAATAATAACTATTGCTGCTAAAATTGCAATCATTGCAATAACCAATAAAACTTCTAGAAGAGTAAAACCTTTTTGTTGCTTAAACTTATTTCTAAACAAATTTAACTTTTTCATATATTTTTTTAAAAAACTAATAATAAATTATAGACCTTATAATAATATAATGATAACAATCAGATTATCAATCTACAAATTTTAAATGGGGATAAAGTGGATAACTCAAATTTTTATGAAACTTCTTGCCAAGAAGTTATATTAATTGATGGATTTATTTTATCAATAGTAATTAAAATTTTTCGTACCGCTGTACCAACAGAACTATTTATGTTAATTGTTCTGTTTTGTCCCCCCGTATTTAATACTGTATATGTACAATAATCTACTCCTAAATTAATGGTGTCTGTGCCTGTAAATGGTGTAGAATTTCTTATTTCTTGCAATGATGCTTCAGCGCATAAATTTGCAAGTGATTTTGCTTTGGCCGACTGTTCAATAATAAAACCTGTTTTTGAAGAGCCAAGACCTAATAATAAAACTGAACTAGCAATGGCTAAAGCAACTGAACCAAAAATAAGAACACTAAACATAGTTATAAATCCTTTTTTATTTAAAAATTTTTTATTTTGTAAAATATACATAAAAATTAATGACGTAAGGTTGCGCTTCCATAAAAAGTTCTTGAATAATTATATTCATTTCTGCCACTTGGATTTATATGTGATAATGTAAATGAAATACCAATTGTATTTGGTGTTAAATTGCGTGATAAATTTTCAAACGAAAGCCCAGAAACAACAATTTGTGAAATATTAGTTAAAGACACTGCTGGGTTAAGACCTTCTATAATATTTATTTCATTACCTGATAAAACAAAAACCGTAGGATCAGAGAGAGAATTAATAACACTAAGTGATAATGATGTATCATTTATCCCAATGACTGGAGAATTAACACTATTTGCATTACGTATAGTTTGAGTAATAATTTCCATTACTTGCGCCCCTTCTTGTCCCACTTCCAATATTGTTTGATTTTTTATTCTAGAATTAAAAAAAGTTGAAAAAGTTATCGATATTACAAGAAGCATTCCGGTAGCCAAACTAATATACAACATAAGCTCTATTAAAGTATAACCATTATTATTTTTAAAATTTTTATTTTTCATTAAAATGGTTTCCAATTAGTTAAATAAGTTGTTAAAACAACACTTCCGTTTCTTTGTAAATTTTGTGGCCAATCAACCGTGGATATTACTAATTTAGTATCTGCATCGACAGTTGAAATATTCACAGTTCTTGTAAAAATATCATTTACATCAGGTAGTGCGGAAAAATTCCACTGATTTCCTGCCTTAACAAGACCATAAGGTCCATCTACCAAGTTGGCAAAATTTTCATCTCTAATATTTCTAACAGCCTCAAGTCCTTCTTCAGCAAGAAATACTGCCTGAATACGTTTTCCACCTAAACTTGATGATTCTTCGCCTATGCTTAAAACTCCAATTAATGCGACTACAAACATAGAAAAAATAGCTACAGTTAGCAAAACTTCAATCAAACTAAAACCAAAAGTTTTATTATTAATATGTGAGTATGCCTTTTTCATTAATAGATATTGTGCGAACATTACTAGAAGTTGATAAATTAATAACACCGGTAGTATTTGGCAAACCATTTAATTTTGAAAATACAATTTCATTCAAACCAGAATGAGAAATTACTGGCAATATTTCCGACACTTCATCAAAAATGACATCGCGAGTTGCAAAATTTACTCCTCTAAATAAAGTTATCTCATTATTTAAAATATTAACTCCCCAATTAGAATCTCCATCAACAGCCATAGAAAGTATTTGTGCTCTTCTTAAATTTTCAGCAATTGTATTAACTGAAATATCAACACCATTGCGAATCTGATAGTCTTGATAAACTGGCGCAGCTATGCCAAAAATCACAACAATAATGGCTATTGATAGAACAACTTCAATCAATGTAAAGCCTTTGGAAAAATTTTTATTCATAATTTTTTTAATTATTATTTTCTGTATTTACATCACAGGTGAAATTTGATTATTCATTCCTCCAATTAAACCATAAATTGGTAAAATAACAGATAAAGCCACAGCTAAAACTCCGAACCATACAAAAATTAAAAGGATTGGTTCAAGAGCAACTGTTAAATTTTTAACAGTATTATCGGATTTCTTTTCAAAAACTTCTCCAATATTTTTTAAAACTCCCGACAAATTACCAGATTGTTCCCCAACTATAATCATTTGAGTTATAGCAGTTGGAATTAATTTATTTGTATTTCTAAAAAGCATAAAAGATTTTTGAAATGAATAACCTTCTTCAATATCTTTTTTAAGATTCTCATATAATTTTTTATAAGCTAAAAGACGAGTTGAATCAGAAAGTGCTGAAAGCGAATCATGAAGTGGTATACCAGAACTTAAAAGATTACCTAAAATATAACCAAATCTTGATATTTCAACTTCTCTAATTAATTTTTTAACACCAGGGATAGAAAATAAAAATGCCTGACCAATAAATCTAGTCTTTGAATATGAAAAAACAAAATAGCCAATAAAAAATACAAAAATTAAAAAAGCTGGAATAAAAATTAAACCATAGTTTACTAAAAAACTGCTAAAACCAATAAAAATTTTTGTTATGAGTGGTAATTTAACATTTAATTGGGTAAAAATAGGTATTAATTTTGGTATTACAAACCAAAAAATTCCAACCGCTACTACAAGCGTAATTGATAATACTAAAATAGGATATGCCATCGCGCTTTGAATCCTAGATAAAGCTATTTTATCTTTTTGTTGTTGCATTGCTATTGCGGTTAAGTTTGCACCAAGTTGTCCTGATTGCTCGCCTATTTTTATAAGTGAAATTATTGAAGAATTAAAAAATCTTACATCTTTAAGAGCTTGCCAAAGTGGCACTCCTTGTTCTATTTCATTTTTTATACTAAAAACAATACTTCTTGTTTTTCTTGAACGAAGACCATTACCTATTATTTCTAAAGATTCCCCTATTCCAACACCAGCATTAATAAGCATTGCTAAATTTTCAACAATATAACTTTTTTCTTCACTAGAGCTTATGCTAGAAAAAAAATTAAAATTTATTTTTTTATGATATGTTTTTTTATTTTTTATCATAAATATTTTGAGTATGAATAGGTGATGCAACTCTAAGTAATTCTTCAAGTGTAGTTATTCCATCTTTTACTTTTTCCAAACCATCTTGAAACAAAGATTTAGCGCCTTGTGTTTTTGCTAAATCCCAAATTTGTTTTGCTGAAGGATTTTTTAAAATAAGATCATGAACTTCTGGAGTTATATGTAAAAATTCAAAAAGTGCTGTTCTACCTTTATACCCTGTATTATTACACGATTTACATCCTGCACCTTTATACAAAACCATTTGTTTTTCTAAGTATTCATCCGTAAAAAATTTATTTATATTGTAACTTTTCAAATCATCTTTCATTTTACAATTATCACAAATTTTTTGAACTAAACGTTGTGAAATAATCAATTCAAGCGTTGAAGCTAAAAGAAACGGACTAATACCCATATCTATAAATCTTGGAATTGCCGTTGCTGCATCATTGGAGTGGAAGGTAGAAAGTAGTAAATGTCCTGTTAGAGCTGCTCCTATGGCTATTTGAGCTGTATCTTCATCGCGTATTTCTCCCACTAAAATAATATTAGGGTCTTGTCTCACTATAGATTGTAAACCTTTAGCAAATGTTAAATTAGTAACTGGATTAACTTGCACTTGATTTATCCCTGGAATTTTATATTCAACCGGATCTTCTATTGTTGTAATATTTACTCCGGAATTATTTAAAACTTTTAATATTGAATAAGCTGTAGTTGTCTTACCAGAACCAGTAGGACCTGTAACAACTATCATTCCAAATGGTTTTTTTGATGCTTCAGAAATAATTGCTTGATGGTCAGTTGAAAGTCCAATATCGCTAAGAGAAAAACTTCTTATATTTTCTGAAAGTATTCGAATAGCTATCTTCTCTCCATCTAATGTTGGTAATATTGAAACTCTCATATTTATCGTCACATTATTTTTAATGTAGCGAATAGCTCCATCTTGAGCAGAAAAATGTTCATCTGTGCGCAAATATGCCTGTACTTTAATTCTATTTAAAACATTTTCATAATATTTTTTTGCAAAACGTCCAACCTCCTGTAAAATTCCATCAATTCTAAAACGCACAATAACTTCATGTTCTTGAGGTTCAAAATGAATATCAGAACTCAAATACTCTAAAGCGTCATTAAATATTTCTTCAATTATTTCAGGCGCAATTCCCCTACCTGAATTTATTATTTCAATAAAACGAGCCTTTAGTGATCTGTTGTAATTTTTAAATGATTTATCTATATCTTCTGAAAGAGAATAAAATAATTTAATATTTTTTTTACTCTCAAAAAATTTCTCAAAAACAGATATATGACTTTTTAAATCTTTTGGAATATCGGTTGTAATAAAAATATTTTTATTATCTTCTTTAAGAAATATGGCTCTGTATTTTTTGGCCATATATTCCGGAATTCTTAACACCTGTTCTGCAACTACTGGATTTGAACTAAGATCAAAATAAGCAACTCCAAACCATTCTGCGATAGCTTCTCCCAAAATATTATTATTAATTAATCCTTTTATCAGCAAACATTCAATAATAGAAATATTATTAACACTAGAAAACTTTTCAGCTTGTTTAATATCGTCAGAAGTAACATATTTTTTACGTAATAAAATATCTTCAACGACAATTTCTCCCGCCAAATATTCTTTAATTATTTTTTTCTCTATTAGATAATCTAAAATTGATATATTTCTAGATTTTGCAAACTTTTCTACTTTCTTTAAATCCTCACTACTAATATATCCTCTTTGAACTAAAATATTTTTTAAATTTTGATTGTTTATGTCCATATAAAATAGTGATATTTATAAATGCACCTTATATTTAAGGGTATCACAAAAAACTCTTACATAATATAGATTTATGTGGATATCTTAATGCTATCCACAAAAAAATTTGACAGACTATTCAGAAAGCATAAAATGAAGAAGTTCATTTAACAATTCAAGAAAGTGATTGAGGAAGCAGGTTTGATTCCTGCACAGTGCCGCTACGGTAAGCCCTATTATAGGGACAAGTCCGATTATCAATCATTTTGCAATCCCGAGCAGGATATTCCCTTCTTTTTTGAAGGCCTCAAAATTCTGCACGGCAGGATTTTTTTTATTTTTATGCCAAAAACAAAAACACAAAAATTAATACTTATAATATTTTTACTGATAATTTGTATATTATTACTTTGTATTTACAAAACTCCACAACCAACATCAAACAGGCAAAACACACAACAGGTTTTGCCTGTTAAAGGCATAATTGTTTTAGAAATAAATGAAGAAAAATACACAACCGATATATCTGAAGAAATTAGCATTTATGATTTTATGGATAAATTAAGAACAGAAGGCAAAATAAATTTTAAAGAAAAAACTTATTCTGGAATGGGAAAATTCATTGAAGAAATAAATGGAGTAAAAAATGGAGATAAATATTGGATTTATTATGTGAATAATAAAAAAGCAAATATTGGTGTGTCGAATTATAAAATTAATAACGGAGATATAGTCTCTTGGAAATATGAAAAAAATTATTAAAGTTTTGTTAGTTATTACAATTTTATTTACTGGCTCTTCTGTTTTTGCTGTTGATATTAATTTAACAATAAGAGATAATGATACAATAATATTTTCGGAAACAGTTCCATTACAAGTAGCAGGAAATATAAATCTCAATGATATTGAAGGCAATCCGCATTCAATAAATGCTCAAAGTGTGCTTTCAGTTTTAAATGACGCAGATATTTTAAGTACTAATTTTAATATTTCAAATCTTACATATTATGATTCTTTTGGATCACTATATTTAAAATGTATTACTGATTCTATTGGTGAACAATGCGACAATTGGCAGTACACAGTAAATAACATTTATCCCTCACTTGGAATGGATGTAAATATTTTATCTGGCGGAGAAAATGTTTATGTTTATTTCGGCCCACAACATAAACTATTACTTAGCTCTAATTCTATAAATACATCAGAAACTTTAACAGTTACAACACAAGATTATGATTATCAAAATAATGCTTGGATACAAAGGACTGGAGTAACTGTTGGTTTAACACAACCTGATCCAAATAATCCTTGGTCACCAATAGAAATACAAACTACTTTAGTTGACACAAATGGACAAGCTATTTTTTCAGGAATATCAGAAGGTTCTTATAACGTGGGAATTCAAGAAGATTTTTATTTTCCAACTGAAATGCTCACTGTCACAACTCCTCCTGCTCCACCAGAACCCGTACATCATTCAAGTAGTAGCAGTGGTTCAATGCCAATAGAAAATCAAATAAAACCAAGTTTTGACATTAACAAGGCTTTTAATTTTCTTATTTCTCAACAAAATGAAAATGGGTCATTTGGCGAAGATATTTATACTGATTGGATTGCACTTGCTCTTACAACTGATACATTACACCAAGATCAAAAAAACAAACTTATAAAATATCTTTCAGAAAATAAATTATCTGGAAATAATTTAACTGATTACGAAAGACACTCAATGGCATTGATGGCTTTCGGATTAAATCCATACAATATTAATAATGAAAATTATATTGAAAAAATAATTAAAAGTTTTGATGGCACGCAGTTCGGCGACATAAATCAAGACAATGACGACATATTCGCTTTGATAGTTTTGCAAAATGCTGGATTCACACAAGATGAAAAAATAATTACAGATACTATAAGTTTCATTATTTCTAAACAAAAAGAAAACGGCTCTTGGGATGAAAGCATAGATATGACAGGAGCAGTGATAGAATCTTTATCTGTCTACAAAGAAAAAGAAGAAATTAAAACAGCATTAGAAAAAGCGAGGGAATATTTAAAACAAAATCAAAAAGAAGATGGCAGTTGGTCAAATATATCTTCTACCGCTTGGGCAATGCAAGGAATTTTAGCTCTTGGAGAAAAAATTGAAGATAAAACATTAGAATATCTAGCTTTAAACCAAGATATAGACGGAGGAATTAAGAACGAAAATTTGCAAAATAAAATCTGGCAAACATCTTATATTCTCGCTTCCCTTTCAGGTAAAACTTGGAATCAAATAATGCAAAAATTTAATAAAGAAGATACTGAAGCACCTCAAATAATTCCAGAAAGAGATTTTACTTCAAACACAAATTCTCCACATAAAACAGAATTTATTAAAAAAATAGCAAAATTTCAAAAACCAGTAAATAAAAATACCGAAGAATCTATAAAAATAGATGAAATTCAAAAAAAAGAAATTATTCTAGAAATTCCAAAAAAAGAAAATTGGTTTAAAAGATTAATAAATAAAATTTTAAATATTTTTTAACTAACTTATATAAAAAAAGCCAAGCAAAACGGCAACCACATTCAAAGCTGAATGAGCTAAAGAAATTAAAAGCAAATTGGGATATTTAAGATAAAGCCAAGCAAAGAAAATACCGGAAACGAAAGCGAGTGGCAAACCTATGCCTAAATTAGGATAAATTACGTGTATCATTGTAAATAATAAAGCATTCACAAAAATGATTGTAAACTTGTTCTGAAAAATTTCTTTCAATCTTGGAATTAAAAAAGATCTAAAAGCAAATTCCTGAAAAAACGAAACTGGTAGAAAAAAAACAAAAGTCCTGATAAAAAATTCTTTTGTACCTATGTTTGACATACCCATTTTGCCATCAATTAAAAAAAGTGTGCCAATGCCCAAAATTGTAAAAAATAAATAAAAAGGAAAAGCTTTTTTTAAATTATCGTGACGCACACCCATATCTTCATGAGTCCAATGTTCATGTCGTATAATTCCATAAATAAAAAGCGCGCTTACGGCAAGCAAAACAACACGCCAATTTGCCGACAATATTTTAAAATAAAGCACAGCAACCGGCAAAACGAAGATTAAAAAAATCTGCGTAAGTATCAATCTTTTTGAAGCTTTGTTATACATCGCTATTTATTTTAACATATTTTTACTTCCTTTTCCGCCTCTTTTGCGGATAGATTTCCATTCAACATTTTTCCCAATTTTGCGTTCTATTTTATCAGCCAAACGAAGTTTTTTAAAAACCTTTTTTGGCGCAATGTCGTAATGTTTTATCTTGTCCAATTCTTCGTCTATTCCCCACAAATCCCCTTCTTCAACTTCCCAACCTTTTTCAAAAACATTCAAATCAAGCGGTCTGGAATATTTTCGCAAAGTTTTCACGCCATTATCTAAAAAATATTCATGAAAATATGACATCACAAGTTCTCGTATATTTTTATAAATCGGTTCGCGATAACGCAAAACTCCGTGATTTGTTTTTGATAATGCGCCCCACAGTCCATCTTCCTTGAATAAAGTGATAATGTGATCAAAATCTTTTTTAGTTGTCTTTAAATGCAAAATCAACGGTTTGTGCCCATGAATCGAAAGTATGTAAGCACCCAAAATAGCGCCTTCCATACAATGCGCATTTTTCTCTCGCAAAACTCTAATCGGCGACTTTATTGTTTCCTTTCCGTCCATTTCAAAATTAAATTTCAACCCATTCAAAAAATCCTGCACCTTCGCTGGAGTGTTTAGTTTTTTGAGCAAAGCTTTTTCGGTTTGGGTGAAGAGTATCATAAATTAACATTTTAAAAACTTCTTGCCAAATTTTAACTTAAATTTATGAAAAAATAAATAATTATGTAACTTTGAAATAAAATTAATTTCCTTATTAAGAAAATGCTTAATTTTTTTATCTAAAAAACTAGAAACTTTTTCTGCTATAAATAATAACAAAAAGAAAAAGAACACGACTGATGGATTTGATAAAGAAAAATCCTCAAAAATATCAAAACTCGAAGCTAGAACAGAAATTAAAAAAACAAAAATTAAAAAAGCAAACAAAAAATTACGTTTTATTGGAAAATACTTAAAAAATGGTTCTTCTGTTTTATTTTTATCTTCATACTTATTATCTTTAGGATAATAAATATCTAACATAATTTGAATTTTTTCATATTTTTTATCAGCCAACCAAAACAAAAATTTTAAAATACAATCAAAAATATAATTAATTTTTCTTTTCCAAAAAAGTTTATCTGTAAGATGATTATCAACTAAAATATCAACAAGGGTATTTAAACTAATAACATCACTTTTTCGTATAATGACTGTCCCATCTTTTTTATTAAAAACGATTTCCTCTTCTTTTTCATTAAAAGAAAAATTAGTTACTTTTTTTATATCTTTAGGTTCAGTTAAAATTATATAAGAATTTTGATCTCTAGAATCACGTTCTACCATTTCTACCCTCCCCCTCAAAAAATTATTCCCCCACAAAAAAACATTAATAAAAATCCTTTTATTTTCTCCAAAATATATACTATTTTGATATTTACGAATCACATTAAAACCAATCGCATCTTTTATTGGTACAACCAGATAATCAGATTCAGTTTTTTTATAAAATTTTACAAAATCTTCTGAAGTCATAAACTTATGATACCATATTTTTCAAATCAAAAATCACCCTATTTTACAAAGAACTATTACCATAGATATCTCATTTTGATCAGTTAAAACAACCTTTTTACCACGATATTTATCTGAAAAAACTGGCTCTACAACTGGGATACCATCAGCCATGATAACCTCTAAATTTCCTCCTTGTTTTAACTTAATCTCTTGTAATTTTTGTATAAATTTTTTTAATTTCATGTTAATTAATACTTTATTTCTGTTGCAAATCATAATGAATAGCCCTGATAATAGAATTGCGAATATCTTTCCATAACATTGGGTCACATTCAACAATAGTCAAAATTGATTGAATTTTTTCATCTGAAAAATTATGTTTGCCAATTTCTTCAACAACTTCTCTCACTTCATTTTCAGTTATTGTAAATCTTGTAAATTTTATTTGTTTCATACTTGATCTTTGATCAAATATAAAAGAAAGTCAACTATTTTAGTTTATATCTACCTTGACCAATAAAATCGAGATAATTTTTGTCTCGCAAGAATTGCAATTGCTGGCGAATCTTATCTTTAATGTGTTTGTTTTCTGGATGAATTATTTTTAAATCAGATTCAAAATCATAAATATCTTGTAGAAAAAATTCTTTTTTATTTAAAGAATCAATACAATTCATAATATCTAAAATCCAACCTTTTAATTCACTTTTTTTGACATCTTCTAAAAAAGCAATTTTCTGCCATTTTGCAAGTATTTCTTTTTTTGAAAATTCTTTTCCATTTTCAACATAATATATTTTTCCAGAATTAGGAATTTTTGAAAATAAAATATAAGAACCAACCCATCCTTTTCTTCTAGCATTTTCTGAAAGTGCTTTTCTTTTTTCAATAATTTCGGGTATAAAAAAATATTTAGGAACTACAAAAAAATCATTAACTGAATAATCATTGATTAAATAATGAAGAAAGAAAAAATGTGGTCTATTTTTTGATGAAAGTCTTTCAACAATTGTTTTATATTCAGACGATACAACTTTTCCCTGAAACTTCTTTTGACTTGCTTTTTGTTCATAATTTTCAAAACATTTTTCACATAAAAAATCTGAAACTTTTTTATTATTTTCAAGATTTTTTATACTACTTCCGCAATTTGGACAAAAAATATTTTTTTCAGTCCACAATTCAGAAATAACCCTGATTTTTTGAGAATTATTATTATATTGTTTTGCTAAATCTTTGTTTAAAACTAAATCCATTTTTATATTAGATCATTTTTAGATCTTCAATGCAAACAAAAAAGAACCTCTTGAGAGATTCTTTTTTGTAAAAACTTATCTTTATTTCAATGCTTCTGCGTCGGCTTTGGAGAGAAATTTGAATTGATTTCCTCCGCAAGCTGAACATTGACCTTTTGCGGAAAATCTATTATTCTTTTCTTCTATCCTTACATCTTTCATTGTCTGCATAGTTGGCTTCTTGTTTGCGTCTCTACACTTCATACACAATGCTTTTAATTCCATATATTTTTTTATTTTTTAAACTAATAATAATTAACTAATAAACAATACTAAATTATTCCGTAGTTTTTCCATCAAAATGCTCTTCTTCATCGGCTACTGCATCAGCCTTTGTAGCGTGTATTACTCCATCAAGATGATTTGCTGGAGCGTAAACAGTATAAAGCTTCATTTTTGTCGTGCCAGTATTTATAATATTATGTTCTGCGCCGGCAGGAACTAAAATTGCAAAACCATTAGATATGTCGTGGGAAACTCCGTCCAAAATAGCTTTCCCTTCCCCGTCCTCAACTCTTAAAAATTGATCAAGATGATGCACTTCAGAACCAATCTCTTCACCAACGTTTAAACTCATTAAAACCAACTGACAATTTTTCGCAGTATAAAGCACTTTTCTAAAATTTTCATTTTCCAAACTTAGTTTTTCAATATTTTCTACAAATCCTTTCATAATTTTAAATGTTAGCTAATAATCGAACTCTAATACATTATACATTATTTAAACTTCTTTTACTTTTATTTCTTTTGGGAAACTGTTTAAAGCTCTCGTCGTGGCGCGAATTGATAACACCAAAAATGGAATAAGAAAAAAAGAAGGAATAACAAAAAGCCAAAATAAAAACTTTACTATTCCATAAGGTCCAGCTATTAGCGAAGTATATCCAAAAATAAAAGTTGTTATAAGTAATAATAAAATAATAACAAATACAGTTATAGCAATTCCACGAATTTCTTTTATGAGAAATTTCTTGCCAAAACCTGATGGATCATTGGAAGCTTGTTTCGCATCTTTTAATAAAGACGGCAATGTAAAAATTTTAAAGATAAGCATCAAGTTGTTTTTGTTTTTTATAAAATCTAGCCACGACCAAAATTGTCATTAATGCTATAAAAGTAATTAAAGACAACATCGGGAAAGATATATATCCACCAAATTCACTTATCAACCTCTGCACACAAGACACACCTGAAGAATCACATGGAGCACTATTGCCTCCAAAATAATAAATAAAATTTTGATATATTGCCACAAAAAAACCAACAACCAAAAGAGGAAAAGAATAGTGAGCAACTTTTTTATCTTTTTTGAAATATGCCATACCAAAAAGTACTACTTGAGGAAAAAGAAAAATTCTCTGAATCCAACACAGGTTACATGGCAAAAAACCTACAACTTCAGAATAAAACAACGAAAAAACTAAAGCAAAAAAAGAAAGAATAAAGCCAATAATTAAAAAATGCTCTTTAATAAAAGCAAGAAATTTGTTTTCCTTAGGACCAAAAAATAAAAAAATTAAAGCCAAAACAGACAAAAACTGTAAAATTATTGAAAAAAGTCCTAAAGTAAAATTTAAATAATGTAGATAAATAGACATAATTATATTGGCAACTCACAAGAAGTTTTTTCTGCAAGTGTTGCAAATGAAGTTTCTCCAGCTAATCTTGTACCATCAGCAAATATCCAAGTTGGATATCCTTCGATTTTTTTATCTTTACAAATTTGTGTTTGATCTTGCGCGTCTGGAGTTGAACATTCAACATAAGGAAGTAATTTTTCTGAAGATCCAAATAGTCTTTTTTCTGAATTGCAATGTGAACACCAAAAAGCTCCATAAAAAACCGCACCTTTGTCTTTCAAACAAGTTGCAAACTCATCATATTTTCCTCCATTTCCAGATAAAGAACTATTAGAAAAAACAGTTATAATTGAACCTATAATTAAGACAATAATAATACCTAAAAATATTTTAATTTTCTTATTTTTCATAACTATATAATTATAGCATAAATTAAAAAAAACTATACAAATTCAATCTAAAAAAGATTACTTTTAATTATTTAATATAATTCTATATAATATAAAAACTATTTCTTCCCTACCAAAATAAAAAATGGAGGTAAATTTCTTGGTTCAAAAAATAATTCTGTTTTAGAAAAATACTTTCTTAAAGTTCTAAGCAAAAGTGGAGTAGTTTGATAAACAATAAAAAGACCATCTTTATTAAGCAGATTCGCTGTCTGTTCTACTATTTTTTCTTCATTTTTTTTACTAATATGCGAAAAAGGAATACCAGAAACAACAATATCTACTTTTTCTATTGTTTTACTTATTTCTAATACGTCCCCTTTCAATACTTCCAATCTTTCATCTTTAATCTTATGAAGATCATCTAAAAAATTATTATTAATTTCAATTGCTATTACTTTTCCATTTTCTGGCAAATATTTTAAAATCTTTTTTGTAATAACACCATTTCCAGCTCCATATTCCACAATTTTCAAATGTTCTTTTTTAAATTGTTTTAATATTTTTTCTATAACATATTTTGAAGATGGTGTTATCATCCCTACTCTCCAAAAATCTGTTAATATAGTTTTTAAAAATTTTAAATTTGCCATAATATTTTTATTAAAATTACTTATAAATTATTGATATTGTATGTAAATTGGCTTTGGATTTACTTCTAAAACATCAGCTGGTTGCATTACTACAGTTCCTGGAGTTTTAATATCATTTTTATAAAATAATTTAAAACCAGTAAATTGCACAGGTTCCTTAACGATAAATTGATTGTAGGTATTTTTTTTCTTTGCTTCTCCTCCCCATCCATCCATATGCATCACAATCTGTACTTCAGGTAATGGTTTTATATTTTTATAATTAGTAATCATTCTTTGCGTATAACGATGAACAACTAAAATTTTAGGAGTTAAATTATTTTCTTTAACAAGTTTAGCTAAATAATTCGCAGCAAAATTTATATCCACTGCGTCAAAAGTCCCAACAACCGTACCGGGCTTTGCACCAGTCTTCATAGAAAATTCAGCATCTATTCCTAAATGCACTTGTGGCATTTTAAAATATTTTTCAAACATGGGAAGCTCAGATTGTAAATTACTCAAACCAACTTGAATATCAAGAAAAACAATAGCATTTATTTTTTCTGCCATTGCAAGAACTTTATCTATTTCTTTATCTGGCATACGAAATCTATATTTTCCACTCTCCCCGGGACTTCCTTGAGCTGTTACTGCAATATAGTGAAGCGCTGGAATAGCGGGAATTTCTGGATCTGCAAGAGTCCACTTTTTTACTTCTTCTTGTAATTTACTTAACATAATATCTTCAGGATATTCTCCAAGAGCTCCCATTTTTGTAGAATATAAATTTCCATAATAAGCAATTACACGATTAAATGGAAGAATAGCCCCAGCATTTGGATAAACAGTTTTTACTGGCCATAGATTTGGTTTTGGTTCTGGTGGAGGAATTATTTGTCCTGTAACAGAATCTATTTTAGGTTCTGCTACAGGTAAAATAGGATTATTAGCTAATTTAGTTAAAAGAGAATCATATAAAACTGTATCTAATGGAGGAATTGTTGGCACGGTGGGTTCTTGTATTTCATTTTTCTTTTCATAAGAAATATTTTCTCCAAAAATAAAACCTATATCAAAAAAAGATAATGTCAAAAACACAAATAATAAAACCAATACGCAACAACTTGGTATAAAATAACGATGTTTGGCTATTTTCTTCGTTTTATTAATAAATTCACTTTTCATTAATATAAAGTATAACAGAAAAATATAAATAATATAGTTTGATAAAGAATGAATTTTGTATTATTGTATTTATATTGCTTTGATATTGGGAGATCGTCTAATGGTAGGACAATGGTTTCTGGAACCATTTATCTAGGTTCGAATCCTAGTCTCCCAGCCAAATCGTGCAGCGCTCTAGATGCATAAAACACCTCCAAAGTTTAGAGGTGTTCAAATTAGTATTATGGAGAAAAAAACACAAATTAACTATTTTCCCTGAATAAGATTCTGAATTAATTCAGGTAAATCAATTCTGGTTTGATAAATAGCTTTTTCTAACAACTCAGGTTTATCTTTGAACGATTCTTTAATTCTAGGATTATCTTTAATTTCTGTAATCATTACCGCCATTATCCTGTTAATAAGAGCACCAATTTCATCAAAAAATTTATAAAGATCAGGAAGATCAGTGGGTGTTTCCTTCTTTTTCTTTATAATTTCATAAGCAGCTGTGAAAATTTTATTTTTATATTTTCCGAGAAGATTATCATAATTAGAAACTTCTGAATAAACCTTACTTAATTCAGGACCCATTTCATCTCTTAATTCTTTTTTCGCTGATAGTTTTTCAATAAAATCTTCATACATTACAGGAGAATCATTCTTGATCTCTCTAAATTGCTGAAACACCTGAGAAAAATGTTTCTCTTGAGGTTCATTATAAAACTCCTTTTGAGCCAATTGACCTGCTTGCTCATCTACAGCAGACCTAACCTTTTTTATTGGATTTATTTCATTTTCCATACTCATGGTTTTATAATAACAAAAACAAAACTTAAAGTCTATAAAACATTTCTTGTAACATACAAGGTCTTTTGTTTGTTACAAAAATACCTAGCCATAGGATTATAAACAAACAATAAAATATTAATAAATTAAAAAAACCCGATTAAAATCAGGTTTTTTGTTTTATAATCCATTTAGGATACTTAATCAGAATAATGACCAATGTTGGCAAAAAAAGTTCCAGTAGGACCAAGAGAGTCAAATCTAAAAAGTATTTCTCCCTCTATTCTCTCTTTGTCTTTTTCATTAAACAGAATTCCTATTATAACATAAGGAATTTCGTTGGTTATACATCCCGCTTGAACACCTAGGGTATCTTTAAATGACAAGACTCCTACAACTCTTCCATCTTTCTCTAAAGTAATTTCTCCTTCTTTTTTAAAGAGACTCCCATTAAGATTGTCTTTATCATCAAAAAATTCTGAAGCCAGCAAATTAGAACGAAACTTTCCTTCAAGAACCCTAATAGGATTGTTTTGGATCATTTCGTAAAAAACTGACATACCAGTATTTACTTTCTGAAAAGAAAACTTAGTTCGTGATTGTGATTCTTTCTTTTTATTTCTTCTTTTTAAGAAGGAGAACAAAAGGAGTAAAAAAATAACAATCACTAAAGCAATAACTTTAATGGAAAGAAAAGTAAAGAGTGGATTCCAATAGTTATCTCCCATGATGTCGGGATTATTAAAAAAGATAAAAGCTAAATTTTTCATATTAATTGGGGTTTTAATTGGTTTCCACAAAAGATGTAAATCTCCTCTGAAAACCAATCAAAACCTATGATCAAAGAACTTTAAACTACGAACAGTATATCATATTTGGACAGAAATGTCAAGTAATATAACCCTTATAAAATAAGAAAAAAATACTTTTTTATTTCTCTTATTAGAACATCTCTGGATAAGCAATAAAAAACTTACTTTTATTTAAAAGTAAGTTTTTAAAAATTGTACGATTATTAGCGTAGTGTAAAATACCAGTTTCCACTTCTTTGAAATTCCTCAAATTCAAACTTAATATTCCATCCAGCAACTTTATAGATACGTATAATTTCAGCCTTTACTCTATCATCAGGATGAACATCAGGTTTAATTTGTATTTTTTTTCCTTCTACATAATACTCCTGTAGATGTTTACCAATTTTACTTTCCAATGCAGTAATTTGATTTTTTTGTTCCTCTGTAAAAAGAGTAACAATTGTTGCTTTTCTTATAGCCATAGACACCTCCTTTGTATTTTGATTACACAATAAAATTTATTTAATTATTTTTCTTTAGAAAAACTACTTACTTTTCTAATAAATTTCTCCCAAGAAAAATTTTTAGGATTACTTTCTCCCCTTAAATGAGATTGATATAAGAAGATAGAATCAATACCCATCATGCCATCCAAGGCTACGATTGAACCATCAGACCTTAATATCAGATCACATCTTACAAGCGCAGATTTAACTCCTAGCTTTAAGGGAGCACTTTCAGCCCAACGTGGCACACAAGAACAGATTTTTGATGTATCTACTCCTTCAGCACTTGCTCTTTTAATAAGTTCTTCCTTACTAACAAGCGTGCTTACTTCTTTTTTATCTTCTTTTTTAGAGAAGATAATTTTAAATAAATTTTCCATATCTTTAAGTTTTTAAGAAGGTTAAATTATTTGTTTTATATTAAATTAACAATGAACTTTAAATATTTTCCAAAAATCATAGCTTGCTTCAAGTTTGTAATTTCTTGTATAATACAAGTGTTGATTAGTTGAAAAAATATCCTACTTAGTGTAGTATATACACTAAGTATATAAAAGTCAATATGTCCCAAAACACACCTGTGGAAAACAACTCAAAACCTATTCCAGCAATTGTAGCGACGGATATCGTGCTCTTTTCCCTATCCCCTAAAAAAGGCCTTATTTTCCTTGCTATTACTATTAACCATAAAGGTTATTATGAAAATAAAATTGGCTTACCAGGTGGCCTTATTAACAAAGACGAAACTGCTGAAGAATCAGTTATTAGAAACCTAATACAAAAAAGTGGTTTTTCCTCTAAGCCATATTTAGAACAATTAATAACTATGTCTGCTTTAGAAAGAGACCCTAGATCAAGAGTTGTGTCTGTCGCCTACTTGGGGTTAATAAATCAAAATATCTTAGAAAAAGAAATTTTAAATAAAGATACATATTGGGAAGAAGTAAAAAATAATAAAAAACTTGCTTTTGATCATAAGGATATTTTAGAAATAGCAATTCAGAGACTAAAATCAAAAATTCAATATTCAACAATCATTAAATTCCTTTTACCAAAAGAATTCACTCTTTCTGAATTGCAAAACGCTTATGAAACCATACTGGAAAGTAAAATTGATAAAAGAAACTTTAGAAAAAAAATACTGAGTCAAAATATTCTAGAAGATACGAAGAAAAAATTATCTGGTTTTAAATATCGTCCTGCTGCTACGTATATATTTAAATCAAAAAATATCCAAAATATAAATATGTTTTAGAAAAATAAAAAAAGCTTCTTTCGAAGCTTTTTTAGATTATTATTTTTATAGAGTAATGAATTTCCCTTCTTTGTATTCACAATATGTGAAATCACTCACGATTACCTTTTCCCAATTACCTTCTTCCATATCTATTAATATCTGAACAGCATCAGGATCTTTTTTAATTTCATCTTTAGTGAATATTTTTGCTCCAGGAACATACTCTGCCGGGAGATTAGTTTCTTTTGTTTTTCCGTCTATTGTCTGACGATCAAAAAATTTGAAAGATATTATACCAGTTGTCTTTTTAAGAATCTTTATAGGATCTCTATCAGAAACCTTAGTTATTATATCCTCAAAACCAAAAATGTTTTGATTCCCTTGACCATTAATCATTCCAAATCTCGTAATTTTTACAAATGTTTCAACATAAGAAAAAACTACAGGAACAACGGTTGTAGATGTTTGATTTTTCATATCATTAATTTTAATTGGTTATCATAAGAGACTGTTAAAATCTCCTTTGAAAACCAATTAAAAACTAATATCAAAGGACCAAAATACCTTAGTATGGTATCATATTTAACTTGACTTGTCAATGTTTATATAGTAATATTTATATGAATTTGTTAGGCTATATCGCCTGTTAAATAAGTGTTTAACCTTTAAAAACTAAATATTATGAAAAGAAAAAGAATTTCCGCAGAAGCTGCGGCTGAGTTAATTATCAATGGTGAACCATTGGAAAATCTTGATGTTGTATCAGAAATTCATCTCTGCAACAGAACAATCAATGGAAATATAAAAATAAAGAATTGTCTTTTGTATGGCAGTTTAGATTTGATAAATTCAAAAATAAAAGGCTGTATAAAAATGGAAAAAGTGACTTTATCTGAAGGGGCTATATATCTGACTGGTGCAAAAATAGGCTCTTCCATTGACATTAAAGATATCTTTGGAAACTACACAATTATAATGCCTAAAGTTGAAACTCAAGGAGATGTTACCATAACAAATGCCAGTGTCCATAGTTGTGATAATATTAAAATTAATGGCGGAGATTTTCATCTTAAAGACATTATAGTAAAATGCGAAGAACTTCAACTTATGGACACAGAAATCACTATGGATGAAGATAACCAAGGAGGTGGTCTTTATCTATCCATAGCTCAAATAAGAAAAGATACAACAATATCTCTCTGCAGAACAAAAGCCAATATGTTCTGGTTAACATTCAAGGAAGTACCTTCTCACATTTTTGTTTCCCCTGAAAATGCTCAGGAAATTCATTGGGCAGCACCCACAATTCCACTAGTTGTAATAAAATAGGTGGTCTTAAAAATATATTTAAAAAACGGAGCAATGACTCCGTTTTTTTATTTATAAATTTACTAACTAACAGTTTATTATAACAGATAATCCATAAATTTTAGCGGCAAAACCGCCACTTATTTTGAATGATATCTTTTTATTATTTAAAATATTTACTATCCAAAGAAATGTTAAGTAAAATTAAATTACCTTTAACTTATTAAGTATTTTTGTGATTAATTTAATATAAAAAAAAGTTCGATCAATTGATCGAACTTTTACATATTTAATAATTTTTTATTCTTTCAATGTGAACAAAGTATAAATGCTAGATTTTATTCTTTTAAATTTATATAAATTTATTAAAATAGTAGACTCTTTTACCATTCTTTGTTCGTTAACTTTTTCTATGACTTCTTCTTTTGAAAGAGGCTTTTCTTTAAGAATATCATGGATTATATCTTTAACAGACCCAGGTTTAAAGTCTTCAGATTTTATTGAATAAATTCCATTACCTACTACAACAAAACGTTCATCAAAAACCAATTGGTTATGTAAACTTTTTATATTCACCTTTTTGTTAAAAGTTTTGTTGATAAGTTCAGCAATTTTTTCAAAGTGCATAGGTATTTTATTTTCTTTTAGAACCATGTAAGAATAATCACCTAAATTCTTTGGATTAACCAATAAAGAAGTTATTTTACCCCATTTACCATCTTTATTTTTACAGATAAATTTTGAAATAGATAACCATCTAATTACAGTTTCATCATTATAATGTTCAGATTGATTAAATAAGCTTAAAAACATTTTTACTATATTTTTTTCAAGCAAAAGGTCATTTTCATCAATCCAAAAATATAATTTATTTAAAGTATCACAGATTCGCGAAGAAAGATTATCATCTAAACTCCAACATGTTTTAAAATTTTCATCTTCCTTGTGAAGAATCAAACGATCTTCTATCGTAAGATAAAAATTAAAGTATCTGTTATACTTTTTTTCGTTTCCAGACAAATATGATATCAACAAATCATTTTCAACAAAGTAACCAAGGGAAACAAAAACATTCTTTAAATCATTAAAAACAAATTCAGCTTCATCTAAAGACAGTTTATGCTTCTTTATTATGTTGATTGATTTGTCTTCTATTTACCTTATTCTTTCCCTTGTAAGACCTCCTTGAATCTGGCCAACTTCTTCCAAAGTCTTAATTTCAGCTCTTTCATTAAGCCCATAACGTTCTTTAATAATTTCCAGTGCTCGTTCATTGTATTCTTTGGACAAATTGTTTAGAAGTTTATTAACAATTTCTAAAATATTATGCATCAGTATATTTTCCATATTATTTTTATTTTAAAAGGTTAAACAACATTATTATTTAACGGACAGTAAGTCCAAACAAATCTTTATGTAAGATATCATAAAATAACCAATAAGTCAAATCACCAATTCGAAAAGAAAAATGGGATCTCGTTTACAAAAAACGAGATCCCATTAAAATTGCATAATGTTTGTAAAATTTTTTAATCTTAAAAACATTACGTAACTTATTTTGGCCAATCAAAAGTTAATAATGCTTTTCTTGCTGCATATTGTTCGGCATCTTTTTTTGTTTCACCAGTACCATCTGCAATACAAACTTCTCCAAAAAATACTCCTACCTTAATGGTATCGTTTCCTTTTAAATTAGATCTATTAAGTTCAAGATAAGATGGAGTCATTTTTAGATATTTTTGTGTCTTTAAAGCAAGTAAAGATTTTGAGTCCATTAAGGTTTCTTTTGACATATTATTATCAATATAAGAAACAAGAATCCTTAAAACAAAATCCCGCGCAGTAAAATATCCTTGGTCAAGATAAACAGCAGCAACATATGCCTCAAAAGTATCAGCAAGAATATTACGTTGATTAAGTCCAATACCATTTTTGAAAGAATGTTTTTGTCCTTTCCCAAACAAAATGAACTTATCCATTTCAAGCTTTTGTGCCACTTCAGCTAATGTTTTTGTTCTAACAACTTCTGTTTTATGATTAGTAAGAATACCTTCGCGAAAATTTGGAAATTTTTTAAATAAATAATCAGAAATTATAAGTCCTAAAACAGAATCTCCTAAAAATTCCAAACGTTCGTTATTGCAAGTTTTACAAGAATCACCCTCTACACTAAAATTTGGATTTTCTCCTGCAAATGAACTATGCGTAAACGCTTTAATTAAAAGCTCTTTATCTTTAAAGATAATGCCCGTTTTTTTCTCAAATAGAGAAAAGTCAATTGAAATATTCATAATAATAACTATTTAGTTGTGAATGTATATGTTTAAATCTAAAAAGATAGTATCAGAAATATATAGTATTGTCAAGCTATTTTAATAAACACAATCGTGTTTATTAAAAAACATGATTGACAAACCATAAAAATTATGATACTCTATGCAAAGATTTGTTTGGATATAATTCCTTAAACAATACCCCAAAAAATAAATTTGTTTAACTTTAAAAACTAAATATTATGAAAACACAAACTATTGGATTGAATGGTAATAATTCTATTATTTATTCCATAAAGACAAATCATGCTTATTCAGATGGCAGTAATTATGATACTGCTATAGCTGATAACGGATGGGGTGAAAAACCATACAATGAAAATTCTGATCTTCTTTATATTTTTATGAGAGAAATCAGTAAATTCCCCCTTCTTAATCATGAAAAGACAATGGAACTAATTACAGCAGCTCAATCTGGTAACAAACAAGCAAGAGACATGCTAATGAAACATAATCTTCGTCTTGTTATATGGATAGCAAGAAGGTATCGAATGAGAATAACCCATAATTGTGCAATCTCTGTGCTTGATTTAATACAAGAAGGGACTTTAGGACTTTTGAGGGCTATCGAAATGTTTGATATTGGTTTAGAACTTAAATTTTCAGGCTATGCCGTTTATTGGATTCGCCAAGCAATTACTCGTTCATTATATAACAATGTTCGGGTGGTTCGTTGGCCAGTACATATGACTGAACTTGCCAATAAATACCAAAAAGCTATCAGCTTTCTTGGTAATAAACTTTTAAGGGAACCTACTGTAGAAGAAATTGCCCAAGAAATAGAACAAACAATTGAGAAAACTTCTACTATTAGAAATATGGTAGAACATCAATACATTAGTTCTTTTGATCAACCTTTAGCACAGTGCGACGATGGAAAACTTAACTTATCTAATTTAATTGCAGGCTATGAAAATGATGGCCCCACAAAAATTAAAGATAATGTTATTAGAAATGAAGTTGGCAAAGCTTTTAAGAAATTCTGTTCACCAAGAGAATTTGATGTTTTAACCATGCGTTTTGGACTCGACATTAACAACCCTGAGCCTATGACTTTGCAAGAAATTGGAGATAAGCTGGGTGTTACCAGGGAACGTATTCGTCAGATTGAATCAAAAATTTTAAGCAAATTAATTTTTTTACCCAATTTAGTTCGCATCGGACTTGCTATTGGGATTAGAATAAGACCAGAAGTTGTACGTGAAGCCAAAAAACTCCGAACAATGGCTGAAGAACAAAAAAAAGCTGAAATTATAGCAGAACTTGGAAGGTTTTATTCAAACCAACAACCAATTTCTAAAGAACTGCCCTCTTCTGGGAATAAGTTCGTTGTTTAATTTTAGTTTACTAATATAAAAAACCCCAACATTAATGTTGGGGTTTTCTTTATGTTAGCTAAAATTACTTTCTTGAATTAAATTTAAGGCAATATCTAATCCTCCAAAAATTACTTTATATGCCTCATAATTCGGTAAAGCTATTTTACCTTCTTTAGCCGCAATATTTACATCTTCGATATCAGGTTTCCGTTTTAAGTAAGACCACAAATCCATTAATCCAAGTAGCATATTATTCTTTATATCATCAACATTAAGTCTTGTTGTAGATCTTGATTTTTTTTCTGCTTGTTCAACTATCAATGTACTTGTTTGTTTTTTTGACAAATCGTCTTTCACTAAATTTTTTTCCGACATAGCTTGTTTCGCTTCCTTTCTAAGATTATCCATATTCCCAAAAATCCTGCGATAACCTCTAAAGCTAGGCATCTCCTTATCTTCCTTTGAAGCTTTGTCAAAATCTCTTACCATGGGTGATCTACCAAGTTTTTCGGTCAAAACAAAATACTTCTCGAGTAAAAACTCTTTACTAAACCCTGGCTTGTATTCTTCAACTCCAGTAAGCTCTCTTAAGTTTTCTAAACTTTTAAAAGTTCTCAAAAAACTATCCGTGCTTGCAATTAAACCTTTTTCAGCATACTCATATATGTCTGAGGTAACAGGCACTCTTCCTAATTTTTCAGAAAGCCATTTAAACTGTTCAATTAAAGTTTTTTCATCGTATTTTTCTTCCTTATTTATTGGAAGCCCAGCAGCTATTCGAGCCTTGTTTAACGTCTTGAATATCCTCCTAAATGCCTTATCGCTTGCCATCCAGCCTTCTTTTGAAGCTTTGTAGATATCTTCAGCCCTTGGAGTCCTTCCAAGCATTTTATGAAGAGTTTGAAGTTGTTGAATCAATGTTTCTTCCGTATACCCTTGTTTAATTTTCTTCATAACTTCAATAACCCCCGTTGCCTTTTCGGTAAAATTAAAACTACCAAAATCTATAACCTTAGGTTCTTCTACTGTTTTATCATTATTCTCTAAGTGTTCTTTTTGGGCAGATTTAATTTTTTCTACGAACTCCTGAATCATTTCAATACGTTCACAATTTGCTACAAAATCAAGTATCAAAACAGATTCCTTACCATCAGCCTTTCTTAATCCTCTACCAATCTGTTGAAAAAATATGGTTGGAGAAGAGGTAGAACGAAGAAAAACAAGAACATTCACTTCAGGAATATCAATTCCTTCGTTGAACTTATCAACGGTTAAGATTTTTGATATTTTCCCATTTCTAAAACCCTGTATCCTGTTTTTTTGTTCCGTTTCACTTTGATCTGAATGTACTGACAAAGAATCAGGAATCATTTTGGCTAATCTTTCTGCATACTTGATTGATGGACAAAAAATCATTATCCTTGGATTAGCAATTGATTTTGTTTTCTCAGCAATAATTCTAACAATTTCAGAATCTCGCTTTGGAAGAAAAATTTTCCTATTCAATTCTTTGAGACTCATCCTATACGGATTTTCTATTTTTCCAAAATCTATTATTTCGTCCGTAATTAAGTGATAGTCAATTTTTGTTAAAAGACCCATAACAAGAGCCTTTTCAAGGGGTAGCGAAAAAGTTTCTGTTCCACCAAAAATTTCTTTTGTATCTAACAAATCCAACCTGTTAGGCGTTGCAGTCATTCCAAGCAAAAAATTTGGCTCAAAATATTCTATAACTGGCTGGTAAGTATCAGCAACTACGTGGTGGCTTTCGTCAACAATGACATAATCAAAATCACGAGGATTAAATTTTTTTAAGTTTTCTTTCATTGTTTGAAAAGTAGCAAATAAATATTTTGCTTTTAAATTCTTTTCAACTCCATTAAGAAAACCGAAAAGTTCCTCTTTTTCTTGTGTAATTGTTTGAAAAGTTATTTTTGCCTGATGAAGAATCTCATTTTTATGACATAAGTACAACACTTTTGCATACGGAAAATCTACAAGAAACTTTTTTACATCAAAAGCAGCTACAGCAGTTTTGCCTAAGGCACTAGCCATAACAACTAGACTTCTTTGTTTTCCTTGATTTCTTTCAGTTTCAACCGCATTTAAACAGTCAGACTGATGATTTTGTGGTTTCATATTATTTAGTTTTAATTGGTTATCACAAGAGACTTAAATATCCTCTGAAAACCAATCAAAACCTAATATTTCAAAGAGCTTTTTACTTCTATATACTACCAAATAATTATAGATTTGTCAAATACTTTATAATTGATTCAAATACTCTAAGCTCTCTATTTTAATCACTTAGAACTTGACAATTTATGTAAATATACTATAATTGAGCTACGGGGTTTTAAGGGGAATTTGTTAAACTTTTATTTAGAAAAGTTACAAATTTATATCTCTTTTAAAGAGATTAAACCGAGTTTAATTCAGTGAGTGAGATTTATTTGGTCTGTGTTTCAAAATAAATCATAACCTTGATCCCCTTCCATTGTGTTGTGGAAAAAAAACTATAAAAGTATTATTTGTTCTTTAAACATATTGGGTTTTTGAGGAATATCCCGAATCTTCTTATACTTGAAGGTTCAGAATGAATCTTCATATTAAAAGAAATATAGAACTTCCCGGTTCCTATAGGGATTTAAATTTCTGGTTTAATTTGAAAGAAGTTGATTAATGGACATCACCCCTGGGCAAGGTGGGGTTAATCATTCTTCGCTCGATACCTGTCAATTATGTTGACGAAAAAACCAAAAAGATAAAAGCTGTTCATTACGAACAGCTTTTTTTATTTTCCCCAATTTTTTATCTGACTAGCTAAGTCATCCAATGAATAAACTATTTCTACCTCAGGACGAGCGAATTTGGTTTGAATAATTACATTATCTTTCTTTTGGTAATCAGGATCAATGCCTATGAAAAGTTTTTTATTTAAAGAAAGTTGTGAACCAAGCTCTAACAAAGTTATCGGATTAAGTGTTTCTTTTGAGAACCAAAAAGAAACAGCACTTGCCTTTCGTATATGATCAAATTCCCATTTAACTACTTGTTCTTCTTCAACTCCTAAATTTAGAGAGGAAAAAATTTTACGACGAGGATTTAAAATAGTTATAGATAAATCTTTTAACTTGTCAGCTAATTCTTTTTGCCAATCTAAGCAATTTGTTATTCCTCCTGCCAAGAAAATACTTATCTCATCCCCCTCATATTCATTTGGTGATTCAATGTAATTCATTTATTTTATACTTATCATTATTAAAGCGATAAAACCAATAACGAGTCCTAGAGAATTAATAAAAGACAGGTGTTCCTTAAATATCACAAATCCTAAAAATGAACATCCAGCGACTGTAAATAAAGCATAAAAAGTAATGGCTGTTGCTGATTCAATTCCCTTTTTCATCGTATACATCCAAACTACAGTAGCGACATTAAGTAAAATTATACCAACTATCCAAGACCATGCAGGATGAGTTTCTTTCTTCGCCCACCAAACAAAAAGCATATCTGCCACAACTGCAACAACGCACGAAGCTATTAAAAGTAATTTGTTCATAAATATATTATATCACTGAAAATGTTGCAAAATCCCTTTTATGTGACATGTGTATGCAAATAAGGTGTGCTTGATTTCAATAAAAATAATAAATATAATACAGTATATGAATGATAATAAATATATGATAGATAAAAAGAAATTTTTGCGTGAAAATGATCATCTCACGCGACCACCAAGACTTGAATGTAGAGCAAAAAATATAAAAATGAATCCTGTTCGAAAAAATAAAAAAACTGGCAAGAAATAACTTTTAAAAAACCAAACTAAAAAAACACTCCTTTCGAAGTGTTTTTTTAGTTGCTTAATTTGTTAATTATGCACGCTTAACATTTACTGCATTTAAACCTTTTGGAGATTCTTCTGTATCAAATGAAACGGCATCACCTTCTTTTAATTCGTCAAATGAGACGTCTACTAAAGCATTTGTATGAAAAAATAAATCTTTTTCCATACCTTCTGCTGAGATGAAACCGAACTTTTTATCTGAAACCAATTTTTTTATTGTACCTGTAGCCATAATTTTTAGATTAATTAATAATAGACAAAATAGAAAGAAAGAAAATCGACTTATTTTTTAATACTATTTGTTTTTTCACAACTATATTCGTACTTATGTATCACAATATAATATTCGATAATAATGTTTTTACAAAACTTTATTGTTTTGCGGAAGCCAATCAATAACTTTCTTTCTGTGCTGATCCAATGACCATTTGTCTTTTCCTTTAAAAAATGAAGCGTGGCTTTCTTTGAATTTTATAAGTTGTTCCTCTGTAACTTTTGGAAAACTTGAAGGCATATTTTTATTAAAAGAAACAAGGAACTCTGCCATAGTGATATGTATTTCATTTTCTTTCAGTCCCATGGGTCGTTTTTTTAATAACTCTAATGACTTCATATTCATATGATATCATAATTTCATTTAAAAAACAAGGTCTGCAAAAACTTCACTATTCGAATTGCAAAACTATAAGCCCTTTTTTAAGGATATCTTCTTTTTGACCAAAAAGATCCAAATCAAATTTTAAAACATAATTAATATATTTTTCAATTTTTCTTCCTGTATATTCTTTTTTAATTGAATCATACTCTTCTAAAATTAATAAGTCTCCCTCTTTGGCATCAAATTCAGCCAAACGCAATTCAAATTTTTTTTTGCCATTTTTTATCAATTCAAAATACTTAGGAGGAATTTTTTTAGTTATTATTGCCATAAAATTATTTTTTCTTTTTATCAATATTCTTATTGTAAAGTTTAGAACGAATACAACAAGCTTTTATAAAAGCTGAAAAAAGAGGATGTGGAGAAATAGGACGAGCAAGAAATTCTGGATGAAATTGACTACCTACAAAAAATGGATGTTTAGTTTTTGGCAATTCAGCTATTTCCATAAGATGTCCTTCTGGAGAACGACCAGAAAAAATAAATCCTTTTGCTTCTAAATCACCAATAAATGCTGGATTAACCTCATAACGATGCCTGTGACGCTCTATTATTTCTTTTTTACCATATGCACTACGTGCGATAGTTCCATCACGTAATATTGCTTTATATGCACCGAGACGCATACTTCCTCCATAAGAATTATTTTTTAAATGTTCTTTTTGAGACTCCATAACATCAATAACAATATTTTTTGAATCTGGATTCACTTCTCTGGTATTTGCATCTTTGAGATGTAAAACATTTCGTGCATATTCTATAACCATCATTTGCATTCCATAACATAAACCTAAATAAGGAATTTTATTTTCACGTGCAAATTTTACACAAGAAATTATTCCCTCAACTCCGCGAGAACCAAAACCACCAGGCACAACTATCCCATCATATTTTTTAAGTTCTTTTAATTTATTAGGATTTTTTTCAAAATCAACAGAATTCACCCAAGAAATTAATGGTTTTTTATTTTGACTATAAGCAGAAAATTTAATTGCTTCAATAACAGATAGATATGAATCTGATAAAATAAAATCTCCAGTTTCAAAATATTTTCCAATCATTGCGATTTTCAAAGTATGCTTGCAATCATGAGTATGTTTTGCAAAATTTTTCCATTTACTCCAAGCTTTTTCATCTGCTTTTTTGCATGAAGTTTCTAAAACTCCACAAAGTTTTTCTGATAATTTTTCTGTTTCAAAATTTAATGGAATATCATAAATACTTTCCACATCAGGAGCTGAAATAATCCTATCTGAAGAAATATTACAAAACATTGAAAGTTTTTCTTTTCTTTTTTGATCAAGATTTGTACCACCTCTGGCAATCAAAAAATCTGGTTGAATACCTGATGCATTTATAGTGCGAACAGCATTTTGAGTTGGCTTAGTTTTCATTTCACCTATCTTAGAAGGTGTCGGCAAATAAGAAACCATTACAAAAATAACATCCTTTGGAAATTCTATTTTCATCATTCTTGCAGCTTCAAGAAAAAGCATATTCTGATATTCTCCAACTGTTCCTCCTATTTCAATAATTACAATATCTGCTTTAGCTTTTTTACCAGCTTCTTTTATACGATAAATAACTTCAAGAGGAATGTGTGGCACAACTTCCACACACTTACCTTTATATTCTAAATTGCGTTCTTTTTCTATAACAGTCTGATATACTCGTCCTGTTGTCATATAGTTTATTCTATTGAGATCTATATCTAAAAATCTTTCATAGTTACCCATATCTTGGTCTGTTTCATCTCCGTCTGAAAGTACAAAAACCTCACCATGTTCAGTAGGATTCATAGTGCCAGCATCAATATTTATATAAGGATCAATTTTTATAGCAGTTACAGAAAGACCACGATTTTTTAATATAAGTCCAATTGAAGATGCAGTAATACCCTTTCCTACCCCAGAAATAACTCCTCCAACTACAAATATATATTTGCAATTATCTTTTTTCATAAAAAATCTAAATCTTATTTATTTAAATATTTTCTAACTGCGAGGAAAGAAGAAATCGTCCCAAGCATAACTCCTGATAATAAAACTATACCTAAAATTTGAAGGAAATTTGAAAGATAATAATCATATATATTAAGTCCTAGAAAATCAGTCATATTATTGCCGAGCCAAACCGTGACAGGAAAGAATAAAATCAAAGTTATTAATGTTGCAATAAAACCATAAATTACACCTTCAATAATGAAAGGTCCACGAACTTGTGTTTTGCTTGCACCAACAAGACGCATTATCCCAATTTCTTCTTTTGAAATAAAAATAGCAAGTCGAATAGTGTTAAAAGTAATAATTATAGAAATAAAAATCAAAATAAATGTAATAATAAATCCTAATCTCTGAGAACCAGATATAATTGAATTTAGTCTGTCTATAACTAATTTATTTTGATGATAATTTACTTTATCTATTATGGACGCAGAACCAAGAACTAATGCATTGTCAGACTTCATGAAATTTGCAATAGTCTCGTACTGAGAAACTTCTTTCGCTTTTACATTAAGATAACCACCAAGAGGATTTTCATCTATTTCATCAAGAGCCTGAATTGTAGGATAATCATTAGAATGTCTTTCACGGAAAAGCTTAAGCGCTTCTTCGTCTGAAGTATAAGAAACCTGAGCCACTTCTGGTAATTTTTCAATAGATGATTTTAGAGCCAAAATTTTATCTTCTGAAGCACCAACATTAAAATAAATTGTAACATCAACTTTATTTTTTATCTGATCTAGAGAAGAATATAATACTGCATGTAAAAATATTATTAGAGCTATGACAGATAAAGTTATAGTCATAACCAAAACAGCTGCCCAAGAAATAATCCCATTTCTTTTAAAACTTACAAAACCTGATTTTATGATTCTTCTTAATCCAGTCATATGATCAATTATATAATATATTTACCATCTTTGTCATCACGAATAATTTTTCCTTTTTCCATGGTAATTACCCTTTTACCAACCGAATCAATAACACCACGATTATGTGTTGTTAAAATAACCGTTGTTCCTAAATCATTTATTTTCTTTAAAATTTGAATAACTTCATAAGTATTTACTGGATCTAGATTTCCTGTTGGCTCGTCGGCAACAATAAGTTCTGGCTGGTTGATGATTGCTCGAGCTATAGCAAGTCTTTGTTTTTCTCCACCAGACATCTGATGAGGGAAATGATGAATTCTACTTCCTAAATCAACAAGATCCAAAACATGGGGGACATCTGTTGATATTTCTTCTTTAGTTTTTCCTACAGCCTCCATTGCAAAAGCAATATTTTCGTACGCTGTTTTATTAGAAAGTAATTTAAAATCTTGGAATACAGTACCAATACGACGACGAAGCTTTGTTAAATCCTTGCTTTTAAGCTTATGCACATTTACAGACTCAAAAAATACGCTTCCATTACTTGGATGTTCATCTGCCATAATCATTTTTACAAGAGTTGTTTTTCCAGCTCCAGAATGTCCAACAATAGACACAAATTCACCAGCTGTTACAGTTAAACTAACGTCATCCATAGCTACAGAATCTCTATTGTAAATTTTTGAAACATTATTAAAATAAATCACCTATTAATACTAACACAAATGAAAAAGTCTTCAAAGACTTTTTCATAATCATCTAATAAAAGTAATTTGACAACACAAAGTTAATATTTTAATCTAACAACAGAAACATAAATTTGTAAATTTGATTAAACCAAATAAGCCAAAAGGAGGGGCTATTTATGGTACCTTTACAATATATAGGTGGAATAATCGGAATAATAGCAAATATTTTTCTTTTTATTGCTATTTATAAAAACAAAGAAAATAAAACAAAAGTAGAACAAAATTTTTGTTTTTGGATGTGTTTAGCAATTCTAGATATTATTGTTTTAATAACAACGATAATAAAGGATGGTAATTATATATTACCTTTATCTTTTGCTATAGGTTCAATTTGTATAACATTTCTACTTTTATACAAAAAAGAAATGAAATGGACTATAGTTGAAACTATTACAATAGTTTTTATTTTTATATGTTTATTTGTTTGGTGGAGATTTGGAGAAACAGTAGCTATCATATCAAGTGTTATTGCAATATCTCTTTCTTATATTCCACAAATTAAAGACACAATAAAAGAACCGAAAAAGACACCGACAAAAATCTATCTGATCTTTACTCTTTCAGAAATTATTTCCATAATTGGAGGAAGAGATTGGTCTATACAAGAACAACTATATGCTACGTCCCAATTAATAGCGGGATTATTGATAATAATATTTTCTTTAAGAAATAAAAAAATATAATTTTAAAAGGCCAATGGCCTTTTTTTATTTTATAAAAATTATAAATTCTTTTCTGCTTCAATAAACAAATCTAAATTTCCTTCTAATACTTCATCTATATTTGAAGTCTCGATATCAGTCCTATGGTCTTTAACCATTTTATATGGATGAAGAACATAAGAACGAATCTGACTACCCCATTCTATTTCTGTCCCTTTAGAAATTTTCATACTTTCTTCTATACTCTTTTTTTCATCCTGCGCTTTTTTAAAAATTTTTGCACGAAGGATATTCATAGCTTGTTCACGATTTTGTTCTTGAGAACGCTCACCTGAAGCATGAACAGAAATATTTGTTGGAATATGAACTATGCGTACTGCTGTTTCTCTTTTGTTTACATTCTGGCCTCCAGGACCTCCTGCACGCGCAAATTCTATTTTTAAATCAGCTTGTGGTATTACAAAATCCTTTTCTTCTAATTTTGAAAATTTGGGTAAAACTTCCACTAAAGAAAAAGAAGTATGTCTTAACTTTTTAGCATTAAAAGGAGAAATACGTACAAGCCTATGAACACCTGACTCATTTTTTAAATTTCCATAAGCACCCTTACCATCGATTTCAAAAGAAACATTTCTATATCCTCCATGATCATTTTTATGCTCATGAATAAAAGAAATATTCCAACCTTTTTTGTTCGCATATTTCATATACATATCTAAAAGAATCTTAGAAAAATCTTCGGCATCATCCCCTCCTGCACCAGAAATAATGGTTAAAATAGCATTACCTTTGTCATATTTACCCAAACCTTCTTTTTTATTTTTTAAATCTTCTAAATCTTTTAAAACCGCTTGAGCTTTATTTTTATCAGCCCAAAAATCTGGGCTAGATATTTCTTCTTCTAGTTTTTTTATCTTTTCGTCTAAATTTAGATCTTCAATCATGTTTCATATTATAACAAAAAAACCGCGTACTGTGTACGCGGTTATTTTTTTATAAATTTATAATATAAGGTGGTGATTTGGCAAAATATTTATCTGCCAAATTAAGAAGTTTTAATTCCCTATTATTATAATTTTCGCCAATTTTTGTAACCATTAAAGGAATATCAGGGTGAAAACTCAAATGATTCTTAGTGTACAAATCATTCCCTTTAACTTGTAATGGCATCGAACCATTTTTAAGTATTATTTCAAAATCAATGCCAAATGGATCAAAATTCGGATCACATGTTAAATTTTTGAAATTAATACAATCTTGATTTTTTTCTTTTAATTCTTTTAAGAAAGAATCAAATTCAATTTCAAGAACAATTCCATAACGTGCATAGTAGATTTCTCTTAAAAAGATCATCTTAAGATTATTTTCAAAAATATAAAAATTAGATAAGTTTTCTAAAATTATATTATTAAATGAAATTTTCAAAAGATCCCCTTTAAAGGAAAATTGGAAAATAAGTTTTAGATATTTTGTAGAAGTAAAAAATATTCTACAATAAACACGATAGTTTTCTTCATATTTTGAAGCGTCATATTCTATCTTTTTGATAATTTGTTTTTTATGCAAAATACCAAAAATCTTCCACATAGGCTCATCAAGTTTTTTAATAATTTTATAACTTTTTTCAGATAGAAAAAAATTATACCCCTCCAAAAAAACCATTAAAGGTGGGACGTAAAAGTCGTTATTATTTACCATATCGTATGTTTTTATGTAATTTACAAGTTTTGTAAACTATAACAATTTTAAAGATTTTTGTCAAATACTTGAGCCGATGGTCAGAATTGAACTGACGACCTTTCCCTTACGAAGGGATTGCTCTACCAACTGAGCTACATCGGCAATATACTACAACTTTTGAGCCGTTGATCGGGATTGAACCGATGACCTCGTTCTTACCAAGAACGTGCTCTACCAACTGAGCTACAACGGCTAAATAAACGTAACGACATACCAAAACAGCTACAACGACTAAACAAAAAATTAGTCCTTATAAAATCATATTAGATTATTTTTAGCTTTTTTGCAAAAAAATACTTTTACAATCTAGGATCAATAAAATTCGCTATTATTAATACAACTCCTGCACCTAAAAGACATCCTGCCATTTTCCCTATTGATGAACCGATCATCGTTCTTTCTTCAGGTATTTTCTTTTCTCTTAATCTTTCTGCTATATGACCTTCAAATACTCCAGCAATTCCATCAGTAATAGCATTACCTACTGCTCCTCCAATAATTGCACCAGCAACACCTGCTATTTCTGCTCCAACAACAGCCAAAATAGCTAAAATGCCATTATCAATTAGACCAAATACAATATCAGGCCAAATATTTTTTATTAAAATATTAAAAAGAAATAAAGAAACAATACACAACAACCCTAATGCAAATATTACCCAGCCAATTAGTTTTGTGTCATAAATAAAAAAAGCACTAACTGAAAATACAATAATACTAAGAGTGCCAACTTTTATTATTGCTGAAATTAATTTTTTATTCATATTTTAATAATACCATAACTTTAATATAGATATCACAAAAATTATTTATCCAAACATCAACCACTCTGGTTTAAAAATCATCAAAATACCAAGAATTAACATTATGATTCCGCTAACCAAATGAATTAATCTTCCATATTTAGTAGAAATTCCTGTAAGTTGCAAGGTAGTGGCAGAAATAGTAAATACAATAAAAGCAGGGAGAATAAAAACAAAAACATAAAAGATTAAATATAAATAATATTTCCAAATACTAAGATCACTTAATGAAAGAACTTGAGTATAAACAGCTGGTAAACCTAAAGAACAAACCAATTCAACTAAATTCACCGCAAAAGCAAGAAGAATTAAACCAGCAATAGCAATCATCAAATTTTTCTGTTGAATTATTTGTTTTAGCTTTTCAAAAATCCTTTGCCTTTTTTCCCCACCCGTGACCTTACATCCTCCAGTAGGATTAGTTATATATTCTTTTAAATTAAAATATGCTGATACTAATGCAATAATTCCTATAATTATTCTTATAAGAGCAATAAAACCCAAAAACATAAAAAGATTAAGCCACGCAGTCATAAATAAAAAATACACAACAGCAGAAGCAAAAAGAAATACTAAACCAAAAATCCACAATCTTTTTTTATTTTCTATACCAAATAACAAAGACACTAAAAATAATAAAACCCACATCGCACAAGGATTAAATCCATCCAAAAAAGCTAAAACAATAGTCAAAATTGGAAGAGAAAAATTTTGTATATCAACTTTTCCTAAAATAGGAATATTTATTGTATTATTTGCATCATTAGACTGAGAAATTTCATTTACCTCATTTGAATTAATTCCTATTTCATTATTTTGTGAAATATCCTCAGAAACCACTAAGTTAAGTGGTATTACTTCCTCTGTGTTTTTAATTTCTTCTTTGTCGTTCTTTATCCCAATAATTTCTGCCACCGAATCAGGACATTGAGAAATTAAACATTCTTTAATTCTCTCTTCAATTTGGCTAGGAGAAATATTTGAAGAATATCCAATAAAATGCTTGTCTCCTATAATTAAAAAAGGAACACCACCGGCCTCAATATTCAAGACTTGAGCAACTTTTTCCAGTAATTCCAAATTAGAAGTATTATGATAGACTTCAAAATCTATAATTTCTAAACTATAATATTTATCTTTAATAGTTTCTAAGTATGCTTTTTCCTTAGCACAATGAGGACAACCTTCACCATAAAATAAATAAGCATTAAGTGAAGTTGATGCAGAAACAGAATTAAAGTATCCACCAGAAAAAAACAATAAAGAAAGAGCGTAAAATATAATCAAAAATTTTTTCATATTATCTATCTTTGTTTTGATTAATAATTTCAAGAAGCTTATCTTTCTCAATTTCTCCATTTAGTCTTAAAAATTCATTACCATTTTTATTTAAAAAGACAAAAGTTGGTAATATTTTATCAATCTTATATTTTTCTACCATTTCCTTATTGTCGTCATACTCATAATATTCTGTCTTAAGCCAAGAATTTTCCGTTTCAATCTCCTTCCATCTTGGTTTCATTATTAAACACCCTGGACACCAAATTGCACCAAACTTTAATACTTTCATAAATTTTTTAACTAAATTACTAATAATTACTTAATAATATACATAAACACAACTCCAATTATAAAAATCAAAATAGAAATAATTGACTTTTTTGTATTTAATTCTTTTCTTATTTCCGGAATTAAATCAGATGAAGCTATATATACGAACCCCCCAGCAGCAAATGGCAAAAGATATGGTAAAATATTTTCTAAATAAATAAAAGAAAAATATCCAAATATACCTCCAAGAACCACTGTAAAAGCAACTATATAATTTAATAAAAGAGCTTTCTTTTTTGTAAACCCAGCGTACACAAGGACGCCATAATCTCCTATTTCTTGAGGTATCTCATGCATTGCGATAGCTAATGTTGTGGCAATACCAAGTGATGGGTTAATCATAAACGTACTAGCAATAATTAAGCCATCAATAAAATTGTGAATACTGTCACCAACTAAATTCATATACCCAAAAGTATGGACCGCACAATTTTCTTTATGACAATGTCTCCAATGTAAAAACTTTTCAATAAGAAAAAAACAAATAAAGGAAATTAGAAAAATACCAAATAATAAATTTATACTAATATTTATAGATGCCTCTGGCAAAAGATGTAAAAAAGCACCTCCCATTAAAGCCCCTGCTGATAAAGATACAAGAAACACTGTTATTTTATTGAGTGATTCTTTTTTAAAAAATATAAAGAAAACAGCAATCCATACACATAGTGTGATTAAAAAAGTTGATAAAATTATTGATAGTAATGTAATCATGTTATTTATGTTTAATTATTTTAATTGCTTTACCGTTTATTAAAGCATCGGCTATCTTTTCATAAGCCGAATAAAGTATCCTCTGATAAGTACTTGTAGAAGTATTCATTTTTCCTGCTCCTTGTGCTTGTTCTAATTTATCTATATGACGTAAACGATAAGCTTCAATTTCTTCCATAGAAATTTCAACTATATCTAAATTTCTCATAGATACGCCCTGTGGTTTAAAATAAAATACATCTGGTTTAAATTTTATTTCTTTACATAAACAATGTTGTGGTCTTGGCATAGTATTATTATATATTTTTTATTATAAAATTTCTCTCGTATTTTTTAACTTTATTTAAAAAGACAACTGACCTATTTTGCAATAGGTCAGTATTATCTTTATTTAGTCGATTTTAGCGCTTCTTTTTCATTTTTAACAATCTCTA
>Ga0172380_10001111_pt1 | contig 47706 bp, 42 predicted proteins | sample Leawe162metaG_FD_119747 | JGI IMG/M metagenome (GOLD analysis project Ga0172380, IMG submission 119747) | Leachate microbial communities from a municipal landfill in Southern Ontario, Canada - Leachate well 162 metaG | ecosystem: Engineered > Solid waste > Landfill > Unclassified | place... | reverse complement strand
TGCCACTGGGCAGTGCGCCGGCAGCGGCGATCAGTCCACCCGCTCGTCTTCCTGCGGTGTCCAGCTCGCGGAGCAGGGCTCGAAGGTCTTCTGGAATCGACGGCACAAGACTTCTAGCGGTTGCGCCATCCGGAAAGGTCGTGTCTTGCCAAAGGTGGCAGAGCATCTTCAGCAGATGTGATTTGCCGCTCCCGAAGAACCCGCTGACCCATGCACCGCGTTGGCTGGTCTTTCCGATATTGTCGAGGAAGGAGCGGATTATCTTTTGTACGCCCTCCGCGTATTGCCCTTCGCAGACGAATGTCTCGAGTTCACCCCGTAGCTCGGATTGGGTGCGTTCGTTTCGGCTGTCCGAAATCCGTGCCTGACCCTGGTTTACCAGCGGGTGAGAGGCCGGATCGCGTTGTAAGGTGTCTCTGATTTTCATGTCGTTCCTCCTTCGCCGTGCAACGTGATCGGCACGGCGAGGTAATTCCAACCGTCGCGCGCATCGAGTAGCCGGTAGTTGCTACGTTCGAACTGACCTGGGAAAAATACGACGAGGCGTCCCCGAATATCGGCCTCTACGATCTTCAGTACTTGAGAAATTCGAGCGAATCCGAACAGGGAGCCGACGCCCAGAACGGCGACAACCGTATTGGAGGTGACATCGGAACTCTGGAGTTCAGCCTGGAGGCGTTCCGCCACGAACTCGGGAAACTCTGCGTCGAGTTTTAGCTGAAGATCCTCCGGCGATCGGAAGTATTCGTCGCGATAGTCGTCGGCAGCCATCCACTCTGCGAAGGCGCCGGAAAGGTCGATTTGACGCCAATCGTGCCCCGTCTCGTGGGTGGCCATTTCAAATGCGGGGAGGCGTGCGCGCAGGGTGCGTTCAAGCTCTTTGTCGTACACCACCATCACCACGCGCTGGGCGCCGGCGACTGTGCGCTGCCACGGGGTTGCAATATGACGTCCATAGCGCTCGGCGAGATCTTCGATGCGGGCCATGATCAAGCCCTCACTGCGTAAGGATCGAGGCGCGACAAATTGAGCTCGACAACATCACCGGCCATTCGCAAGTCGAGCAAACCAGACCGCTTCGCATCGAGTGCGAGCTCGCGTGCCTGAGACGGGTCGCAGTCGAGCACACTTAACCACCCGCACGAGAAGATTTCGGCGCCGCGGAAGCCGGCGGCCTGGGCGAGATAGATGGCGAAAGTCACTGCGGTCGGTGATGGCGTCACCATCCGCCGCTTCTTGAATGTTCGACCTTCCAGGTGGCCCGATTGCGCCCAAGTGCTCGCCGCGTTGCGGCACACCTTTTCTAGCGTGCTGTCGTTCAGTCGGTCTCCGACGGCGGTTTGAAGGGCGCCCTTCAGTGCGTCACGCTGAAGCTCGGAATTGACGGGCATAGCGACGATGGCTGGGCAAGTCGCTGCCAGTAGCGGGTCCCTGGCGATTGCCGCCAGAAGGGCGAGAAGCGGTCGGCCGTCAGGGCCTATGTCCCAAAGCCTGCGGAGGACCCGGAACAAGGGGATCATAGGATCCAGGCCATAGAGTTCGCCGAGCCTTTGGTTGCTGAGTCTGCGCGTAGCTGCGGTTGGCTTTGACAGGCAGTTGCCATCGACGATCGCAGCCGCGTAGTCGGCTCGCCGAGCGTCCTGATTTGTCGCTTCCAGCACGCGGCTGAGTTCCTGCATCATCATTGTCCGGCTGGTGTGCGTTCCCTTCGCTCCGAACCGAAAGCCGAGCGTCTCTGCTTCCCGGGTGGGTCCTGAAAACAAAGAAAAACCTCCAGTCCATTCCATCCAACACCTGTTCGCCGGCAAACTTGCCGGCGTAAACTGAACGATATTGACTCACTCGTCAACTCGTATTAGTGATTGTTGTGCCGGCAAGTTTGCCGGCGACGCGTGGAGCTAGCGCGTACGTGCCGAACGAAGGGACCTCTGGTTATGACGAAAGCCGGAACGATCCTTCAGCTCTCTGTCAACCTGCTGACCACGATGTGGGACCTTCGGGTTGATACCTGTCGATGACCTGTAGCGGGACGATAAAATTACTCCGTTCCGTATGGAACGACTGGCCAAGAAAAGGGCCGTGACCGAGGTTGGGGGGAGCATGGATAAGAAGCACTTTTATCGCGTGGGCAACCATTCAGGCGCCTGGGACGATCTGCCGACAGATCCCGACGAACTGGACTCGCTGACTAGCAGTGCCCGAAAGCACATCGAGCCATGGCTTTCCGCTGTTTTCCAGGCAGAGCACCTCAATCTGCTGCTCGGCAGCGGCTTCACCACGGCGGTCGGTTACCTTGCGGGTGTAGGGGCGACCGGAATGGCCAAAGTTACATTTGGCACGACGTATGACGCCGCCATCGATGCGCACGCCCAGGCCGGAGCGACGGCCATGAAAAGAGGCGCGGCAAACATTGAAGATCAGTTTCGAAGTGCGCTTGCTCTGCTTGAGGGCCTTGGTGTCATCGATAAGGCAGCAGAGAAAACCCTCAAGGACGGCATAGACACTCAGATGTCCGGCTTCCTCACCTCGTTGTTGAAGACGGAAAGCGGGATTGTTGCCGGAAAGGATCCGTCATCGAAAGATGCTGCCCAAGGCGCTTTGCAATCATTCCTGCTGAGTTTTGCGAGCCGCGCTGCATCCCGCGAACGTTTGCACGTCTTCACAACCAACTACGACCGCCTGATCGAACATGGTTGCGATTTTGCGGGTCTTCGGATCATCGACAGATTCGTCGGGGCGCTGAATCCGGTCTTCCGTGCGTCGCGCGTTGAAGTTGATGTCCACTACAATCCGCCCGGCATTCGGGGAGAGCCGCGGTTCATGGAGGGCGTCATTCGCCTGACTAAGCTCCACGGCTCACTGGATTGGTTTTTTGATAAGGACGAGCGGCGAATCTATCGCAAGGGAATCCCATTCGGAGCGCCTGCGGATCATACCGACATTCCCAAAAAACCCGTCGATACGGTCATGATCTATCCCAATCCCGCGAAGGATGTCGAAACAACGCAATATCCTTATGCCGAGCTCTTTCGCGATTTTGCGGCCGCAGCTTGCCGACCTAACGCCGTTGTCGTGACCTACGGTTATGGCTTCGGCGACGATCACGTGAATCGAGTGCTGCTCGATATGCTCACGATCCCGTCTACCCATTTGGTGATCATGGCCTACTCGGCTGACGATCGCCTCAAAGCATTTGTTGAAAAGACGCGCGATGCGCAGGTCTCGTTGCTAATTGGGCCGCATTTCTCGGATCTTGCAACGTTGGTTGGAAACTACCTGCCTAAACCGGCGCTCGACTACATATCGGGCCGAATGACAGAATTGTTGAAGCATCGTCCAGGCGATCCGAAAGCCAGCGATCCGCCTGCGGCACCGCCTCCTGCACCACCTACAGCTGGCGCGGTGTGAGGCGATTATGACAACTCCAGTCGAACGATTGTCAGGTCTCGTTGTCGGTGTCGTCGAGTCGGTTGCGCCCGACGACGTGCGGGTGCTCCTCGAGCTGGATGCGCCGCACTCCACCGCGTTGAATACCGGCGTGCCAGCCGGGTTTCCACGTCTGAACGGATACGTGCTTATCCCTAACGAAGCTGGTGCGACGGTTGCCTATATCACTTGGATTGGCATCGAGCGCTCTCCCTATCCGAAGCGTGCCGGTCTTAAAGACTTCGGGCTGATCGATCTGCCATTTCCGCTGCGAAAAATGTCGCTATCCCCAGTCGGAACGCTCACGTTCCGGCGCGACCGCAACTCGGGAACGACCAAATACGAACTCGCCCGCGGCGTCGTGGCATTTCCGTCGGTCGGGGACCAGGTCTTAATACCGACGTCGGCACAGGTCGAAGCCATTGTCGGAGCGCGAGCCGACGACAAGAGAGTTAGGATTGGCTCGTCGCCAATGGCAGCAAATGCGGCGATCATGGTGGACCCAGATAAGTTGTTTGGGCGCCACCTCGCCGTCTTGGGCAACACCGGCAGTGGAAAATCCTGCACGGTTGCTGGACTCATCCGATGGTCGATGGAAGCGGCCACCAAGGCAATTGGTGACTCGACCAAAGTGCCGAATATGCGTTTCATCGTACTAGATCCCAATGGTGAATACGCTCGGGCGTTTGCCGATGTGCCGGACCGAGTGCGTGTCTTCAAGCCTGGAGACGAGCACAACCCACTAACGCTGCCGGCGTGGATGTGGAACAGCCATGAATGGGGTGCGGTCACTCAAGCCCAGCCAGGAGCGCAACGACCTCTGCTTATGCAAGCTCTGCGAAATTTGCGTGCAGGCCGAGCACTCCGGGAGCCCATCCATGTTGGTATAGTCCGGCAAGTCCGTCTCTATAGATCTCGGGTTTTGGCATATATCGCCGATGGGACGGGCGCGTCTTACACGGATTATGTTGGGTTGCTCGGCTGCTGCCAAGCGTACAAGAACCTGTCGGAGGTGATGCGGGACTTTCACGGGCGCGTCCCGGCCGCAGATTTGGTAAGCGCGCATCTTGATACTCTGGCGATCGCCGCAAAGGCTTTCTTCGACGCACACGCGGTTTGGAATAATCAAAACCAACGCTTCTATTACAACGCTCCAAACGCTGCGGAATTCGGCGCCTTTCTTCCGTTATTTGATCTTATCGAGCAAGCTCTGCCGCCGGTAGCCGCTGAAGAAGAAATCAGCGAAGATGCCCCCTCGCCATTTGATGTTCGGCAAATTGCCGACCATGTCGATGCCCTTTCGGCGGACACGTCTGCAAACCCAAACGTGGCGAACTTTATCGCTACGCTAACATTGCGAATTCGCTCGATGCTTGCCGATCGACAGCTCGCGCAAGTGATAGCGCCCGAGAACCCGCCGACTCTGGAGAGTTGGCTCTCGGGAATGCTCGGAAATGCTAACGCTGAAAGCGGTCAAGTCGCGATTGTGGATCTGTCGCTGGTGCCCTCGGAAACCACTCACATCGTAATTGCTGTCCTCGCGAGACTGGTTTTTGAGGCATCTCAGAGATATCGAAAGCAACATGCTCAGGGTAAAGCACTACCGACAGTTTTAGTTCTCGAAGAGGCGCACACGTTCGTGCGCGGCGGAGGCGGTGGGGAGGACGCAAATATCGTTTCAGCGTCCCGGCTCTGCCGCGAAGCGTTCGAGCGGGTCGCTCGCGAAGGTCGAAAATTTGGACTGGGCTTAGTCCTGTCGTCGCAGCGACCGTCGGAACTTTCTCCAACGGTTCTCGCGCAGTGCAACACGTTTCTGTTGCATCGAATCGTCAATGACTCCGACCAGAACCTCGTAGCCCGTCTCGTCCCAGACAGCGTCGGGGGACTGCTACGCGAACTGCCCAGTCTTCCGTCCCGCCAAGCAGTTCTTTTGGGCTGGGCAGCGCCGATCCCGGTGCTGGTCGAAGTCGATGAATTGCCCGACGCGCAGCGACCGCAGTCGGCGGATCCGGATTTCTGGAAGGTGTGGACGCTGGCCGAAGAGCGTGGCGTCGATTGGGGGGCAATCTCGAAAGAATGGTCGGGCGCTCCTCCGGTGCGAGAGCCGGAGGAAGAATGATCCGTATTCTGCACACGGCTGATTGGCATATCGGTCAAACTTTGCGGGGGTTCTCTCGGGAGCACGAGCACCGCAAGGTGTTTGAGCGGCTCGAAGAGATCGTTGTGGAGCGGGATGTCGATGCCCTCGTTATTGCCGGCGACGTGTTTGATAGCCAAAATCCCTCCGGGGAAGCACAACAGCTCTTCTACAATACGCTCGTGCGGCTGAGCCGCGCGCATCCGCGCATGGCTATGGTGATCGCTGCCGGCAACCACGATACCGCTGGTCGGTTGGAAGCGCCGCGGCCTCTCTTGGAAGCATTCAACATCCGCGTCGTAGGCAATGTTCGGCGGCGTGAAGGGCGGGTCGAGGCTGCACGCCATCTCGTTCCTATCGCTGACGCTAGCGGTGCGGTAGCTGCTCATATGGTTGCGGTCTCCTACCCAACCGCAGCGTGCCTTCCGAATTTGACGAGGCTAGACGGTGAAGCCGGCTCGCCCGTCATCGCCGGCGTGCGAAGCCTCTATGCCGAATTGGTCGATACATTACGGGGACCGATGGATGGTCTACCGTTCGTCCTAACGGGACATCTTCATGTCGCAGGCGGAATCGAATCGGAAGGCGCAGAACGCCGAATACTGGTCGGTGGCCAGCATGCCGTGCCACATGACGTGTTCCCGGCTGAAGCGAGTTACGTGGCACTTGGCCACTTGCATAAGGCTCAGGCTATCGGTCGTGATACCGTCCGTTATTCTGGTTCACTGATCCCTTTGTCGGCGACGGAGATGCCTTATGCGCATGGGGTCACTCTTGTGAGCCTCGACGGTGCAAGGGTTGTATCCGAACATATCTCGATCGACCGACCAGTTCCCTTCGTCCGCCTTCCTGAGGCGGGTGATATGCGCTTGAGCGAATTTGGCGATCATCTCACAGCAATGGATCTCTCATCGGACCTACCATTTCATGAGCGGCCATTCGTCCAGGTGAGGCTTGCGCGCGAAGGATTGTCGCCTGGGTTCAGAGAGGAAATCGACCGCATCGCAGAGAGCTTTCCGGTGCGCATCGTCGATACCCGTGTCGCGGCAATAGCCGGGGTGTTAAATGACGCAGCCCTTGCCGATTCTATGATCAGGCTGGCGGAAAGAGATCCGGAGGATTTGTTCAAGCTCGCATTTGAACGCACCTTCGGCGTGGCTCCGGACGCCACGCATTTGGATGTCTTCCACCGGGCACGGGCGGAGGCATAGCCATGCGGATCTTGGCTATCCGCGGCGAGAATCTCGCAAGTCTTGGCGCTCCCTTCGAGATCGATCTTGCCGCAGAACCTCTTGCTAGTTCCGGCCTCTTTGCCATCACTGGCGAGACCGGCGCCGGGAAGTCGACCATCCTCGACGCGCTCTGCCTCGCACTCTATGGCGAATATCCGCGCGTCTCCGTCGGTCGGCGGGAGAATGCGCCAGATCCCGGCGGGGAAGCAATTTCAATTCATGATGGCCGGGCGATCCTCCGTCGCGGCGCCGGCGGCGGATATGCCGAGGTAGATTTCGTCGGGCAGGATGGCGAACGCTACCGCGTCCGCTGGGAGGCCAACCGGGCGCGGGGGCGAGCAAATGGGCGGCTGCAGAATGAGCAGCGCTCACTGTATCGACTTGACGACGGCAGCGCGGTGGCAACTGGCAAGACTCAGGTCCGTGAGGCGGTGGAGACGAGAACAGACCTTACATTCGATCAGTTCCGACGAACGGTGCTCCTCGCGCAGGGCGAGTTCGACGCCTTCCTGCTCGCCGCCGAGAGCGAGCGTGCGGAATTGCTTGAGAAGATTACAGGTACCGAAATCTACGCAGCGATTTCAATCCGCGTTCATGATGGCACGGAGGCACGGCGAAGAATTGTCGAGCAATTGGAGCAGCGCCGAAGCGACATCGGGCTTCTTGATGATGAAGCCAGGCAGGCGCTGCTGGATGAGCAAAGTCAGCTTGCTTCAACCGTCGCTCAAAAAGGCGCAGAGCGCGATCAACACAGCGAACGGCTGGATCATTTCAAGCGGGTCGCCGCCGCTCGCGGCGATCTCGCACGGGCTGAAGCTCAGGCGGTCACAGCGCGCACCACACGCGAGGCAGCCGCCGATGAGTATCGGACGCTTGCCGAATTCGATCTCGTCGAGCCGCTTCGTCCGCTGGCGGTTGATTTGCAAAATGCACGGCGGACGGCAGCGGAGGCCAAATCCCATCTCGACGGTTTGCTTGTATCACGCGAGGAGGCACGGACGCTAGACGCGGCGTCTGCAACACAACTGGCGGACGCGACAGCCGCCAATGTGGCGGCAGAAGACGTCCTCAAGAATTTCGGTCCTCTTTGGAGCGAAGCCGAAAGGCTCGATACGGAGCTGGCCGCAGCTCGGACCGAGTTTAATGATGCGATGGGAAAATCGCAGCAAGCGGAAGCGTCACTGCGCGATAAAGCCGATGTGCTGGCCACGATTGATCAAACTTTCGGTCAGACATCAGAGTTGCATCGTACGACTGCCGCGGAATTAAAGAGTCAATCGAATCGCATTCTTCTTGCCGATCGTCTCAGCGATGCGATGGATTTGTTGGCAAAGCGGGGTGCGCTCAAACAAGACCACGCTGCAGCCACGTCAGAGGTCGTTGAAGCGGAAGAAACAGCTACGCGGTTGCAAGGTGAAATAGCCGGGCTGTCAGAAAAGCTCACTGAGGATCGTGGACGAAGAGATGGCCTCAGTCGCGATATCGGTGATCATCGAGGCGGTCTCGCCGGCATCGACGAGGCGGCGCTCCACGAACGGGATATCAATCTGCAACGCGCGGTTGAGACTCTGCGTGAGGCAGGCACCGTCTGTGAACAGCACGTTCGGGCGTCGCAAGATCTAACACGCCGGGAATCGGAACATACGCTAGCGACGCAGGAGGTAAGCACGGCGAAAAGCCGGATCGTTGAAGCCGAAGCCGACCAACTCCGCGAGCGGACTGCGCGTGCGGAAATTGTTCCAATCGCAGAACTTGCCGATAAGGCGATCTCATCTGAGGCCATCCATCTGCGGAGCCTGCTGGCTCCAGATTTAGCCTGTCCAGTGTGCGGCAGCACTGACCATCCCCATCTTGCACACCCGAGCGCGCTGAACGAAATAGCGACTAGGCTTCGCCGCCGGCGCGAAGAACTTGACACGTTGCTGACTGCGACGGGACAGCGTTTGGATGCTGCCACACGCGCGCTCTCCGCCGGAGAGGCGCGCCAGGCTGAGACCATTCGCGGAATCGATGTGGCGCGGGGACAAGTTTTGGCCGCCAAGAGCGCTTATGGCGAACAGTGGCCGTTGTTGAACGATCTCTGCACGAAGGCTCAGATTACGGGGAGCGTACCTCCCATTCTCGACGACCAGACTGCGTCAAAACTGGCGGCCCTCATCTCAGTCGCGATCGCGGAGCGGCTAGCCATTGCGTCTCCGCTCGCAGACGCCCGGCGTCTTCGGACAGAGATCGACAGTTTGCAGCGGGAGCATGACGCGCTCGGTGCGGCGATCGAGACGATTACGCGGTCTATTGACCAAAGGCGTCCTGATTTCCACGCTGCGCAATTGAAGGCAGCTGAGTACACGATCCAGGTGGCAGGCCTTGCTGAGCGCCTCATTTCCATTTGCCGTGAAATCACGCCGTTTCTTGCTGCTGCTGGTCTGGCCGTCGATGACCTCGATGTCGATCCCACCGGTGTTTGCGTTACGCTGTCGACAGTCGCGACGGAGTATGCCGGCCTCCGCGAGCAGGTTGGCGAACTTGAAATGACGCTCCAGCGTCTGGCGCCCGAGCGTGCGGCGGCGGGCGCCTCGCTGGAGCACGCGCAGGCGCAGGTGACGGCGACGGCACTTCTTCTCGATCAACGTCGCATGGCCGAGGGAGAGAAGGCGCGCGCCAGAGCTGAACTTCTCGATGGCGAGGCGACAGCGAGCCACCGGACACGGATCAATGAGGCTTGCCGGACCACCCGTGAGGTGCTCGCTCGTGGGCGCGAGACGAAATCAGCCAGCGATGCAGCGTTCCAGGCGGCCGGCGCTCGTTGCGACGAGGCCGGCGCTGGATTGGAGGCCGCCAACGGCCGTAACGCGTTAGCCGAAGAGGCATTCAACGCGGCTTGCCTGGATATTGCTCGCTCGTCGGTTCAGGTTGCCGACCTGATCGCAACCGACCCAGCATTGAGCAGAGCGTTACGGGACCGAATTCAGGAGATCGACCGATGCGTGAACGATGCCGGCACCGCAGTGCTAACGCGCCAGAATGACTTACACCGGGCGTTGGAAGGGTTCGATGAGACCACTGATGCCGAGGCGTTGGCCGCAGTCATCGCGGCGTTGGCAACTGAAATTGGGGACTTGCAACAACGGACAGGTGTACTTACCGCTGCGCTCTCGCGAGACGACGAGGCCCGCCGCGCCGCCGCAAACCTATCTGCGGAAATCGACACTACGAAAGCAGAACTCGTAATTTGGCAGGCAGTCGACGATGCCGTCGGCTCGGGCAGCGGTGATCGTTTCCGTCGCTTTGTGCAGGGCATCACGCTCGACCACATGGTGCAATTGGCGAATGATCACCTCCATGCATTGACCCCCCGCTACAGGCTCGCGCGGGGGGCCGCGTCCGATCTCACGCTGCACATCATTGATCGCGACATGGGCGACGAGGTCCGCGGGACCCGAAGCCTGTCAGGCGGTGAGCGTTTCCTGGTCTCCCTTGCGCTGGCGTTGGCTCTGTCGGGTCTCGAAGGCCGATCGTCCTTTGTCGACACGCTGTTTATCGATGAAGGCTTTGGATCGCTTGATGCGGAGACGCTAGACTTGGCAGTAGACGCGCTGGAGACCTTGCAGGGCAGAGGTCAGAAGGTTGGCGTCATCACGCACGTCGCTGCCATGATCGAGCGGATCGCCGTGCAGGTTCGCGTAGAAAAGCGTGGCGCTGGGCGATCGGAGATTAGAGTTTCTGATGGCATGGGAGCGGCACGGCCTGTCACGAGTAGCGCGCAATAGCATCAGGAGAGGCGATCTCGGAGTGTTCAGATCGGAAGAGGGGATAGATGGAGAACGGGTGGCTCCTCTGAGCGCTGAAGTGGCATGTGACAGTAGACCGTGCTATGGGGTTGACGGTCTTTTTCCTCATGCCCTCAGCGGCGCTCGGCGAAGCAAGCCGGAAGAAATCGACCGATCGATAGCGATAGTTGTCGAAGCCGCGCAAAATTTGAATCGCGCGATTTTCTCTTTGAAATCAAAAGCGAAGAAATTTGACGGACTGGCGGTCGGCTTTAGACCGTCAGAAGAAATATTTTGCGCTTATAAAACAGCGCGTTACGATGCATTGAGAGGATCGAGTGGGAATAACACGGCGGCTGCCCGGGCCTTCGGCTCAATCCTGAGCGATGTTTTGGCTGGTGAGTGCAATGTGACGCGGAAACTCCCGCGACGCGTTGCAAGCGTCAGCCACGCGCCAGAATTACGTCGCATGAAAGTGCGCGTGCTGTCGGGGAGAAGCGATTTCGATGAAAGTTGACTTAGCAGGAACTAACAGCTTGTACGCTAGCCAGCGCCTCCAGGATCGGATGGGCGATCGCTTGGCGGTGCCGTTCTCAGCCGCAATGGCCTCGGCCCAGGCGGATGGCGGCAAGCAAACGGACTTTTCCAGCATGACCCGCCAAGAGATGCGCGATTGGGTCAATGATCAAATCCGTAGCGGGAATATGACGCTCGATGACAGCACCCCGTTCGTGACGATGACAATGAAAATGCCGGTGGGTGGGTTCGCCGAGGTGGACGCCGCGACCGATGGCGAGAGGATCGATTTCACGCAAAGAGCGCGGTCCGGTATCGAAGACGCACGATCGCGCAATGATGACGTGACGGCGAAGTTGCTGGAGTCGGTTTTGCAGATCATGCAGCGGTAATCAGGCTGGACCATCAGAGTCGATGTTCGCGCCGAGAAGCGCAAGGGTCGGTTTCCCGGCCGTGCAGCTTAATTTCGCAATATGTCATATCGTTCTGTTTCATCGAATGATACGACATATATTATGAATTGGATCGATTGATCTGATTTCCGTTATTTTAGAGGCGCTTCATAGGAAGGGCCTCAGCATGACGGATACCGACACGCGGATCGCCGCGCAGACCAAGACTATTCCGGCGGTGGCCGGCGGTTGGGATCTGGTTGAGATCTGGCCCGGGCTTCTGCTGACGGCGGTGATCGCGGCGCTGTCTTTCGGCCTCCGCGACCTGCCGGGCGTGGCGATCCTCAGTCCGATGATCCTCTCCATCCTCATCGGGATCGTTCTTCACAATTCCATCGGTACACCGAGGCTCGCCAAGCCCGGCGTTACCTTTTGCGTGCGCCGAGTGCTGCGCTTTGCGATCATTCTTCTCGGGTTGCAACTGACGGCCGCGCAGATCGCCGAGGTCGGGGCGGGCGGCATTGTGATCATCGCGGCGACGCTGGTCGCGACGTTTTTATTCACGATTTGGTTCGGGCGGATGATCGGCGTCGATCGCAAGCTTTCGCAGCTGATCGCCGCCGGGACGTCGATCTGTGGCGCCTCGGCGGTGATCGCCACCAACACCGTCACCGATGCGCATGACGAGGACGTCGCTTATGCGGTGGCGTGCGTCACGGTGTTCGGTTCGATCGCGATGTTCGTTTATCCGCTGTTTCCGGGTCTGCTGCATCTCGATGCTCACGCCTACGGACTGTGGGCGGGCGCGTCGATCCACGAGATCGCACAGGTGATGGCGGCGGCCTATCAGGACGGCCAGCAGGCAGGCGATGCAGGGGCGATTGCAAAGCTCTCGCGGGTCGCGATGCTGGCGCCTGTCGTCATCGTGCTCGGCGTTCTTGCTACGCGGCGCACGGAGGCCGGGGATCGCACGCGTCCGGCCGCCAAGCCGCCGATGCCTTGGTTCGTGCTTGGCTTCATCGCGCTCGTCGGCGTCAATAGCGTCATTACGGTTCCGCCGGATGCGAAGGCGGCGATTATCCTGGTAACGACGTTTCTGATGTCGATGGCGCTTGCGGCAATGGGGCTGGAAACCGATGTGGCCAAGCTCAGGGCAAAAGGCATTCGCCCCTTGATTTTAGGGTTTGTTGCCTTTCTTTTTGTGGCGATATTCAGCTTGAGCCTTATCGAGACGATGGGCTGAGCCGCCCGAGAGACAAAGCATGACGCTGGAGCAGCTTCGCATCTTCGTTGCCGTTGCCGAGCGTGAGCACGTGACCCAGGCCGCCAAGCAGCTGAACCTGACCCAATCGGCAACGAGCGCTGCCGTGTCGGCGCTCGAAGCGCGCTACGCGACCAGGCTTTTCGACCGCGTCGGCCGCCGCATCGCGCTGACCCAGGCCGGGAAGCTTTTTCTCGTCGAGGCCAAGGCGGTGCTCGCGCGTGTCGCGGCGGCGGAAAAAGTTCTCGCCGATCTCGCGGGGCTGGAGCGCGGCTCGCTGTCGATCGGCGCAAGCCAGACGGCTGGAAACTACTGGCTGCCGGAAATCATCCATCGATACCAATCGCGCTTTCCCGGTATTTCTGTTGCGCTCAAGATTGGTAACACGGAAACGGTTGCGGCCGACGTCGAGGATGGCAGCGCCGATCTCGGATTTATCGAAGGCGGGATCGATAATCCGGTTTTGTCCGTCACGCCGGTTGCCGACGACGAAATGGTTCTTGTCGTTGCGCCGGGCCACCCGTTGGCAAAACGGCCGGCGCACCCGCTGGCGCAGATAGCGCAGGCGCGCTGGATCGTGCGCGAAGCGGGCTCGGGAACGCGCGCCATCCTGGAATCGGCCGTGGCAAAACTCGGCATTGATCCCAAATCTCTCGACATCGCGATCGAGCTTCCGTCGAATGAAGCCGTTCGAGGCGCGGTTGTCGCCGGTAGCGGCATCACAATTCTTTCGCGGCTCGTGGTTGCCGCGCCGCTCAAGGCGAAAACGCTCGTCGCCCTCGATCTCCAGCTTCCCGAGCGCAAGTTCTTCGCGCTTCGCCACAAGGAGCGGTATTTCACGCGCGCCGAGCGAGAGTTCATCAACGTCGCGATGGATATGCCTTCCGAAGGCGCGGCTAGAAATTCATCCAAGAGGCGCAGTTAGCGCTCTTGCGTTATGACCGCGGCCACTTCCGCGCCGCTCGCGTCGCGGGGCAATGCAAAGAAGTCGGCATCTTTTTCAAGCGCGCGCTCGAGCTGCGCCTGGAACAGACCGCGGTCCAGCTCGACGGTTCCGAACTGGCGCAGATGCTCGGTCACGAACTGCGTGTCGAGAAGGGTGAAGCCGCCCTTGATCAGCCGCGCGGTCAGGTGAACCAGTGCGATCTTCGATGCGTCGCGCTCGGTCGAGAACATGCTTTCGCCGAAGAACGCGCTTTTGAGCGCTACGCCGTAAAGTCCGCCGACGATCTGGTCGCCGTGCCAAACCTCGACCGTATGACAGGCTCCGAGATCGAAAAGCTCGCGATATAAAGCGCGAATGCGGGTGTTGATCCAGGTCGACATGCGTCCGGCGCGCGGAGCGGCACATCCGTCGATGACGCGTTCGTAATCGTTATCGACCTTCACCTGGAATTCAGTCGTGCGGACCGTGCGCAGAAGCCGGCGGGGGACGTGAAAGTTATCGAGCGGCAGCACGCCGCGATGCTGCGGCTCGATCCAATAGAGTGCGGGGTCATCCGCGCTCTCGGCCATCGGGAAAATGCCACAGCTGTAGGCCTTCAGGAGAACCTGCGGAGTAATCTCGAACATTGGATCGTCACGCGACGCCATGCCGGTACTTGCCAAGCGAACTCTTAAGCGCGTGCGGAACAAGTCGCGCAGAGGCAAAGTCTACTTCATCCCCAAGTGTTTTTCGAGCCAATGAATATCGTAGACGCCATCGGCGATATCGGGGTCTTTCACGAGATCCTGGAACAGCGGGATCGTCGTTTCAATGCCATCGATCACGAATTCCGACAAGGCGCGCCGCAGCCGCATCAGGCAATCGTTACGCGACTTGCCGTAGATGATGAGCTTGCCGATCAAGCTGTCGTAATAGGGCGGAATCCGGTAGCCCTGATAAACGCCGCTGTCGACCCTGACGCCGAGGCCGCCGGGCGGATGCCAATAGGTGATCTGACCGGGTGAAGGTCGAAAATCGCGAGGATTTTCGGCGCAGATCCGGCATTCGATCGCGTGACCTTTGATCTGGATGTCGTCCTGCGTGAAGCTTAACGGCAATCCTGCCGCCACGCGGATCTGCTCGAGCACGAGATCGATGCCGGTGACCATTTCCGTGACGGGATGCTCAACCTGCAAGCGCGTATTCATTTCGATGAAGTAGAATTCGCCGTCCTCGAACAGGAACTCAACCGTTCCGGCGCCACGATACTTGAGCTTGCGCATCGCGTCGGCGACGGTCTTGCCGATCTTCTGGCGCTGCGCCGCGTTGAGCGCGGGCGAGGGGCTTTCTTCCAGAACCTTCTGGTGGCGCCGCTGCAACGAGCAATCGCGCTCGCCGAGGTGCACGGCGTTGCCCTTGCCGTCGCCGAAGACCTGAATTTCGATATGGCGCGGCTTTTGAAGATACTTCTCGATGTAGACGGCGTCGTCGTTGAAGGCGGCCTTGGCTTCGGAGCGTGCGGTCGAGAGTGCGGTTCCGAGGTCGGCGGCCGATGTCGCGACCTTCATGCCGCGTCCGCCGCCGCCGGCTGCCGCCTTGATCAGGACAGGAAATCCCATCTCCTTGGCGACCTTCATCGCCTCGGTTTCGCTGGTCACGGCGCCGCTCGAACCCGGAACCACGGGAATGCCGAGCCGTTTCGCGGTTTCCTTGGCTTCGATCTTGTCGCCCATGATCCGGATGTGCTCGGACGTCGGGCCGATGAATGTGATCTTGTGCTCTTCGAGGATTTCCGCGAACCGCGCATTTTCCGACAAGAAGCCGTAGCCCGGATGCACGGCGTCGGCGCCGGTGATTTCGCAGGCCGTCACGAGCGCGGGAATGTTCAGATAGCTTTCGCGAGCCGCTGGCGGGCCGATGCAGACGCTTTCATCGGCAAGGCGCACGTGCATCGCATCGGCGTCGGCGGTCGAATGAACCGCGACCGTCGCTATGCCGAGTTCCCGGCACGCGCGCTGAATGCGTAAGGCGATTTCCCCTCGATTGGCGATCAAGATCTTATCGAACATTTGTTCTCCAGCGTCCTTGCCCGTGCGATGCACGCGCAGCGCTTCATTCAATGATGATCAGGGGTTCGCCATATTCGACGGGCTGCGCGTTTTCGAAAAGGATCGCCTTGACGGTTCCAGAGCGCGGCGCGGGGATCTGGTTCATCGTCTTCATGGCTTCGATGATGAGAAGCGTGTCGCCCTGTTTCACCTTGCTGCCGACTTCGCAGAACATCGGCGCACCAGGTTCGGGCGAACGATAGGCGGTGCCGACCATCGGCGATTTGACGGCGCCGGGATGCTTCGAAAGATCGCCGGGTCCCGTCGCCTGCTTCGGCGCGTCCGCCGCCGCGGGTGCCGCAGGAGCAGCGGGCGCGGCGAAAGCCTGCAGCGGTGCCGCATTGATCGAAATTTTCTTCGCGACCCGGATTTTGAGCCCGCTCTTCTCGATCTCGATCTCGGTGAGGCCGGTATCGTTCAAGAGCTCGGCAAGCTCACGGATCATCTGACTTTCGGCGCTCCCACTTTTGGGGCCCTGGTCTTTTGCGGTCATCAGTCCTCTGTCCTCGAGGTTATCCGTTTGCGTCCGACTTATAGACTACGTGTCTACGTGCCCGTCACGCCTTGCGGGTCGCCAGAATGTTCGCCATAGCGTCGATGGCCAGTTCGTAACCCTTGCCGCCGAGGCCGCAGATGACGCCCGTTGCCGCAAGGGAAACGTAAGAGTGCTGACGAAACTGGTCTCGACGAAAGATATTCGACAGGTGAACCTCGATCACCGGCAGCTCGGCGGCCTGTAGTGCGTCAAGGATCGCGACCGACGTGTGGGTATAGGCGCCGGCATTGATGATAATGCCCTTGGCCTTGCCGCGCGCCTCCTGCACCCAGTTCACCAGCTCGCCCTCGACGTTCGACTGGCGGAAGTCGATCGCCAGCCCGTGCGCGGCGGCGGTTTTCTCGGTGCGTGCGCGGAGATCGTCGAGCGTTTCGCTGCCGTAGATCGCCGGCTCGCGGACGCCGAGCAAATTGAGATTGGGGCCGTTCAGGACGTAGATACGATTGGTCATGATTTAGGGGTTGCTCAAGCGCCGGGCGGTGCCCAAGCCAATTGCGGAGCCCAGGGTCTACCAGTTTTCCCGGCGAGCGCAAAGTATGGCTCAGGCCCCGTAAATCCGGGGCCTGAAAGATTAACAATTTTTGCGGCCCAACGGGCGTCTGCCTCCGGCAACTGCCGGGTCAGCAGATCGGGCAGCCTTCCTTGCGGAACCCGGTGACAAGCGCTTCAAGCTGGTCATGCAAGTCGTCCGGAGCGCCGGGAATCGATTTGTCGCCGACCAGGAAGTGCGGGGTGCCGTTGATGCCCATTTTCTTGGCGAGAAGCACATCGTCGCGAAGCTCGTTTTTCACGTCGTCGCTCGCCATGTCGGCTTTGACCTTGGCGATGTCGACGCCGAGCGACGCGGCGATCTTGAGGGCAGAAGCTTCATCAGCATGGCCCTTCGCGGCGAGCATCGCCTGATGGAATTCCCAGTATTTGCCCTGCCGCTTCACCGCGAGCGCGATGCGCGCTGCTTCCTCCGAGCCTTTCGACAGGATCGGCAGTTCCTTGAAGACGAAGCGGACCTTCTTGTCGTCCTGAAGCAGCTTCTGAACTTCGGGGAGACCGCGTTTGCAGTAGCCGCAGTTGTAATCGAAGAATTCGACGACGGTGATGTCGCCGTTGGCGTCGCCAGCGACGGAGCTGCCGGGGCTACGGAAGATCGATTTGGCATTCTCCGCCATGAAGGACTTGAGCTTGGAGTCCTGGTCCTTCTGCATTTTTTCGTCGAGCGCGGTTTGCACGTCGACCATGATCTCGGGGTTCTTGATGAGATAATCCTTGATAATCTCACCGAGCGCTTTCTTTTGTTCGTCGGAGAACGTCGCGCCACCTGCGGTTGGGGCGATGGTTTCAGCGTGTGCGCGAGGGCTGACCAGTCTGTCGATGGTGCCAGCCGCGAAGGGCAGGGCCAGCGCCGCAGCAATCGCGGTCATCGCGACGGCCGCCTTGCGACCGGCCGATCCGGAACCGGCGATGTTTCGGACGATGTTCTTTACGATCATGGATATTGTCTCGCTCATTGGGCTGGGACGGCTCATGTCTCAGGCTTGTAGTTGATGATGTCGTCGTTCTTTAACCATTCAGGCGATCCGGCGCGCAGGCGGGGCTGGGCGCGTTTCGCGAAGATTTGCGCCTGCTTGACGTCGCCCTCGTAAAAGTAGGCCTGCGCCGTCATCGCGTCGGCTTCAGGCCCCTTGCCGAGTTTATAGTAAGCGTTCGCAAGCAGGCGGTAGGCCCTTCCGTTCTGGTCTGTAATCAGGGATCGGCGCAGGAGATCGATGGATTCCTTGGAGCTGTTGCCGTCGTTGCCGCCTTGCAGAGCGTTGGCGAGTTCGACCTCTATCAATGGGCTTGCAGGCGCCAGTTTCAAGGCCTGTTGCAGTTGCGAAACGGCGTTACTCTTTTTTCCCGCCCGCATGAAGACGTCGGCCTTCAGCTCATAGAAATACGGATAGTCGGGGTTTTCCGCGATCAGTCCATCGATCTGCTTGACCGAGTTTTCGAGCGCGCCGGGGCCGCCACGGAAGAATGTTGCGATGGCGCGCGCATAGCGCGCCGGTAACGATTTGTCGCTCTCGGGATAGCGGCTGAACACGGCGACCGGCGTTTCGAGATAACCAGAAAGCTTGGCGCGCATCAGGTCGTGACGCAGCTGCAAGGACGGCGGATCTTTCTGCTGCGCGTAAGGACTGGCGCCGACGAGCTGGCTCAGTCGCGCTAAACGGTCGACGGAAAGCGGATGGGAGCGGATGAACGGGTCCTGCATATCCGCCGAGAGATACTCCTGCTGCTTGAACCGCTCGAAGGTATCGAGCATGCCACGCCCGGATTGCTTCGTCGCGGTAAGGTATTTCAATCCGGCCTGATCGGCCGCCGATTCCTGCGAGCGGCGCTCGGCGAGAAGGCCCTTCATGATGATATTGTTGCCGCCCTGCAGGATCGCCTGTCCGCCCTGCATGGTCTCGCGTCCACCGCTGCCGCCGGAGACGCCGCCCGCCACCATTGCGCCGAGGCCGAGAACCTGCGTCAGCAGCATGCGCGTCTGGTCTTTGGCTATGCGTGCGCGAAGGGCCGCCATGTGCCCGCCGGCGATATGGCCGCTTTCATGCGCGATCACGCCGATGACTTCGTTCGGCGTTTTGGCCTGCATCAGCGTGCCGGTATGGACGAAGACGTTGGCGCCATCGAGAACGAAGGCATTGAACGCGTCGTTGTTCACAATGCGAACGGTGACGCGGCCGCTGCCGAAACCCGCCGCCTGAAAAATCGGCTTGGCATAGTCTTGCAGCAGGGCCTCGATCTCGGCGTCGCGGATCAATGGCAGACCTTGTGCACGGGCGCGCGTGGCACCGGTCACGATGCCAGACGCGAACAGGCAAAGCGCAGCCATCATGTGGCGCGCGAATACGGCTTTGGAAAATGTGTCGCTCGTCGCGCGCATATCGCTGTGCCTCAACCTCGATGCGTGTCTCGAGACACCGTGACGCTACAGTTATTCAGCAAGCCCCGCCTGGTCAAATACGCGGCAACCTCGGTGCGTTATGATCAGTCATCATAATAGGGCACCAGAATGGCGGTTGCCCGCGTTGTGCCAAGCCTGCGATCGAGCGCAGAAAAAGGCCGCACTTTGAGGGCGGCCTTTTCTTATTTCGTTGCACGGTCAGCGTTATTCGCTGCTGAATTTCCGCTGCCACCAGCCTTTGCGCTGCGGGATCGCTGCTGCGGCCTCCGCCTCGCCGGATTGTTCGCCGGGGCCGACGACGACGCGTTCGATGCGCGGCTCACTGGATCCGGTTTCGTGACGCCGGCGCGCCGGGGCAGCTGGCGCGACGGGCGCTGCTTCTGGCACTGCCACGGCCGCAGCTACGGGCTTCGGAGTTTCTTCCGCTGCCACTACTTCCACGTCCGCAGCTATTGACTGCGGGGCGGGCTTCGCCGGCGATTGGGCAACCTGCTTTTTTGCCTCGGGTGCGGCGTCATCGGCGCCGTTGGCGGCTGACGGAACATCCCAGACGCGACGCGGACGGCGTCCGGAAGACGGTGCCTTGGCGCGCTCCGGTGTGCCGGTATCTTCGGGCTCGTTCTGCTCCGCTGGCTCGGCGGATTCGTCGGCCGCTTCGTCGTCAACATCCGTCTGTTCCGTGTCGGAAGCCGCTGCCGAGTCGGCATCGCGTCCGCGCTCGCGTCCGCGGCGTCCGCCACGGCGTCCGCGCCGGCGGCGCTTGTTGGGCTTGTCATCAGAACCGTTGGCACCCGCGGCGTCGGCGTGCGAGTCGTCATCGATGGAAGGCTGTTCGCCGAGCCCATCGATATCGAGGCCTGGCTCGTCGGAATCGGGGTGTCCTTCGTCCGGCGCGGGCTGATCGCGTTCGGAGTCGTCGTCACGCTGCTCGAGCGAATAGCTTTCGCCACGATCGTCGCCACGCTCGCGTCCGCCTCTGCCCCGGCGTCTGCGGCGACGGCTGCGGCGCTGGCCGTTTTCATCACCGTCACGGCTGCCGTTGCGCGGCTCGCGATCGATGATGTCCTCTTCGGTGTCTTCGGCTTCGCTCGATACCTCGATGTCGGACGGTGCATAGGAGGGCGCGTCGCCTTCGGCGTCGAAGCCCCAATCCATGTTGACGGCGGCGCGCTCCGTCCGGCGCACCGGAAGTGCCGAAGCTGCGCTCCGCTCGACGGTGAAGTTCGCGCCCTGAACGCGGTCGCTGCCGAGCACGGTGACCGAATATCCGTGCCGCACTTCCATATCCGCGATGTAGGCGCGCTTACTGTTCAGAATATAGAGCGCAACCGCTGGCGTTGTGGTCGCGATCAGCGGACCGTTGGCGCCGGCCGTGATCGTGTCCTCGATGCCGCGCAGGACAGCGAGCGCGACGCTCTCGGTCGAGCGGATGATACCGGTGCCCTGGCAATGAGCGCATTGCGACGTCGAGCCTTCGAGCACGCCGGTCCTGAGACGCTGGCGCGACATTTCCATCAAGCCGAAATGCGAGATGCGGCCGAGCTGGATGCGTGCCCGATCGAAGCGAAGCGCGTCCTTCAGGCGGCGTTCCACCGCGCGATTATTGCGCTTTTCCTCCATGTCGATGAAGTCGATGACGATGAGGCCTGCGAGGTCGCGAAGCTTCAACTGCCGTGCGATTTCATCGGCGGCTTCGAGGTTCGTCGCGAGCGCGGTTTCCTCGATCGAGAATTCGCGCGTCGATTTTCCGGAGTTGACGTCGATTGCGACGAGGGCTTCCGTCTGGTTGATGACGATGTAGCCGCCGGAACGCAACGTCACCTGCGGCTGGAACATCGCGTTCAGCTGACGTTCGACGCCATAGCGCGTGAACAGCGGCGTCGGCTCGCGGTAAGCCACGACGTTCTTCGTGTGGCTCGGCATCAGCATCTTCATGAAGTCGGCGGCTTCTTGATGCCCGGCGTCGCCCGCGACGACGATTTCCTCGACGTCCTTGTTATAAAGATCGCGGATCGAACGCTTGATCAGGTCGCCTTCCTCATAGACGAGGCTCGGCGCGGTCGACTGCAGCGTCAGATCGCGGACGCTTTCCCAGAGGCGCAGAAGATATTCGAAATCGCGTTTGATTTCCTGCTTCGTGCGCGCGGCGCCCGCCGTGCGGATGATGAGGCCCATGCCCTCCGGAACCTCGAGTTCCTGGGCGATGGACTTCAGACGGCGGCGATCCTGCGGATTGGTGATCTTGCGGGAAATTCCGCCGCCGCGCGCCGTGTTCGGCATCAGGACGGTGTAGCGGCCGGCGAGCGACAGATACGTGGTGAGCGCTGCGCCCTTGTTGCCGCGTTCTTCCTTCACGACCTGAACGAGGATGATCTGGCGGCGCTTGATGACTTCCTGGATCTTGTAGCTGCGCGGACGGCGGCGCTGACGCGAGCGCTGGCTGTCGCGGAATTCCGGCTGCGAACCTTCGTCGTGATGCTCAGCCGAACCGTTGTCGTTCAGGGCATCCTGGTGGCCGACGAAATCGTCGTGGCTCGACCGATGCTCGGCGAACGCGTGGTCTGGCTGTTCCTCATCGCCTTCCGTGTCCGAAGGGCCGGACTCGTCGTCCGAAGCGTCGTCATCATCGTCATCGGCGGAGATCGCGGGCTCGTCGCCGGAGTCCGTTGCGGCCGCTTCCGTCTCTTGCGGCGCGCTGGGTTCGGCGGCCTCTTCGGCAGGAAGTTCGGTGCGCACGTCCTCAACCGAGCGGCGAACCGCTGAAGCGACGACCTTGACGGTCGGCTCGCCTTCTTCCTCGCCGCCGATCTCCTCGATGTGCTCGTCTTCCTCGACGTCGACGATATGGGATGCCCCGAGCGAGGCGTCGGCGGGGGACAGGTCGCCAAAATCGTCGTCGGGAGCCACGCGGCCCGTTTCCGGATCGGAGTGACCCCGCACATTGCGACGCGCCATCGCTTCGGCGCGGCGGTCGGCGGCGGCTTCCAGTTCAGCTTCGGCGGCGGCTTCTTCGTCAAGCAGAGCCTGACGGTCGGCGACCGGGATCTGGTAATAGTCGGGATGGACTTCGTTGAAGGCGAGAAAGCCGTGGCGGTTGCCGCCGTAATCGACGAACGCCGCCTGCAGGGACGGCTCAACGCGCGTCACTTTCGCCAGATAAATGTTGCCCCGGAGCAGCTTGCGGGCAGCGCTCTCGAAATCGAACTCCTCTACCCGGCCGTTGCGTTGGACCACGACCCGAGTCTCCTCGGGGTGCGTGGCATCGATAAGCATTTTTGTATTTGACATCGATTGAATTCCTTGGCGCGCCTGGGCGGCTCGCATGCTGGACCGTCAATAACGGCGACCAATGCGAGGTTCGTGCGGCGGCGCATTTTGTTGGGAAAATGTGGGGAAGTGAGAAAAGACCAGGGCGATTGGCGCAGCATTCCACGTCCGGCGGCGCGCGTGCGGCTCACCGTGTCAGTCGCGCGGACGGTGCGGACGATTGTCCGGCCGTCGCCGTTGTGAATGCTACAAGTTGTCGTCATGGCCCGTCGCGTAGTGCCCAGCTCCGCGCCAAGAAAACGGAACGTCAGCCGGGGAATAAGTTTTGCAACGCTTATGGCGTCACGTTGATCAAATGGCCGCCCGGTTACAGTTGATATACATAACTAACCGGCAGGGGCGACCGGCTCCAAGTCATTGATCCTTGACGTTGCCATAAGGGCTTGACGCCAAAGCGCATTTTTCTGAGCGACACCGATACCCGTGCAGTCGCTCAAAGCCTGCGATCCGTGCGCGGTTGGTTACCTGTGAACGCAGAAATTTCGTTCTGCAGCAGGCCGACCAAATCACGCGGGCGCTTACCGATCTATCCCGCAGACGGGGAGTCTGCAGCGCCATCGAATATCGTGAAAGTTTACGAGGTCGCTCCCGGGCTGGCAAGTGATATAAAGCCCAAACCAAGACGCGCCCTCATTTCCGGGCTAAGTTCTATATTGTCTCTGAAAACAAAGCCTTAATGCGCCGGGGGGCGAAGGCGGGTTTGTGGCATCGGGGTAATGAGGGCATGACAGGGGTCTTAGAACATCTCTGGAACGCTCGGTTTGTAGCGGCGGCCGCGCTGGTTCTGATGCTCGTTTTGGGTGTTGGCCGGGCGCACGCCCTGCAGGATCGGGCGGTCGAGGCGACGGCGGTACGGCTGCTCGACGACGGCAAGTCGACCACGTTCGAGTTGACGATCAGCAAGGGCCTGACGGCGCAAGTCTATACGCTTGCGAACCCGTACCGGGTGGTCCTGGATCTGCCTCAGATGGACTTTCGCCTCGATGCGGCGGCAGGCAAGACGGGGCGGGGCGTCGTTTCGGCGTTTCGCTACGGGCTTTTCGCGCAGAACAAGGCGCGGGTCGTGCTCGATACCACCGGTCCCGTCGGGATCGTGTCGGCTGGCATGACGCGCGTTCCCGGAAGCAAAGCGATGAGGCTCGCCGTCGTCCTGGTTCCGATGGATGCCGCCGCCTTTGGCGCCGGAACGGGCGCGCTGCTTGCCGCAGCCGAACCCGCCGATCTCGGCTCCGACCTTGCTCCGCCGGAAAGCGCGGATCGCAAGCACAAGGATCATGCCAAGCCGGTCATCGTCATTGATCCCGGCCACGGCGGCATCGATCCGGGTGCGCTTGGGGCTAACAACGTGGCGGAAAAATCGGTCGTGCTCGCGGTCGCGCTGCAACTCAAGGCAGCGTTGCTCAAGACCCGCCGCTACGACGTCAAGATGACGCGAACCGACGATGTGTTCGTTTCGCTTGAGCGCAGGCTCAAGTTTTCCGGTGAAAACGACGCGGACCTTTTTATTTCGCTGCACGCCGATTCTATCGAGGAAAAAAGCATCGCGGATTCGATCCGGGGCGCGACTGTTTATACCCTGTCGGATAGGGCGTCCGACGAGCAGGCCCGGATCATGGCCGACAAGGAAAACGCGTCCGACCTGATCGCCGGCGTCGGGTCGGCGAAAAACGACGGCGGGGAAGAAGTCAAAAACATCCTGATCGACCTTCTGAAGCGCGAAACCTCGAATTTTTCGGCTGATTTTTCCCATGTCCTGGCCAAAAGGCTGGGGCAGGCGATCACAATGTCACGCATCCCGAGAAAATCGGCGGCTTTCAAGGTCCTGAAACAGCCCCACGCGCCATCCGTTCTTGTCGAACTCGGATACATGAGCAACAGTACGCAAGAGCAGGAAATGATGACCAGCGACTGGCAGTCGAAGGTGGCTGAGGCGATTGCTTCGGCTGTTCAGAGCTACTTCAGCAAGCGCACGGCGGCACAGCCTTAACGAATGGAAGCGCTCGACGACGTGCTGCCACATTCCCCGCTAATGTGCGATTGCGACGGGTTGTTTTTGCTGCGCCGCAGAAATAAACCAGCGCTGACACTCACCAGAAACGTAAGCCAGCGATAGACTGACGGAATCTGCGATTTGATGCGCGCGCCAACGCTGCCGCCCCCGGCGGCCAATCGAAGAAGGAAGAAGCGGCGCAAAAGCCTGCTGCTGAGTTTTCTCGGCTTCAGCTTCGCAACGTTCGTCCTGCTGTTTCTCGCGGCATCGGCGGGCGCCGGCTTCCTGGTGTGGCAGGCGTCGCGCGATTTGCCCGACTACGAGAGCCTGTCGAAATACGAACCGCCGGTCATGACGCGCATTCATGCCCATGACGGATCGCTCATCGCCGAGTTCGCGCGCGAGCGGCGCATCTTCGTCCCGATCAATACTATTCCGAAGCGCATCATCGGCGCATTCCTGTCGGCGGAAGACCGCCGCTTCTACGATCACGGAGGCATCGATTTTCAGGGTGTCATGCGCGCCGTCTTCGCCGCCGTCGAATCGAAGGTTCACGGCTCGAACAAGCGCGCCCAGGGCGCGTCCACGATCACGCAGCAGGTCGCCAAGAACTTCCTGCTGACGAACGAGCGCTCGATCGAACGCAAGATCAAGGAAGCGATTCTGGCAGTTCGTATCGAGAGCGCCTATTCGAAGGACAAGATCCTCGAACTCTACCTCAACGAGATCTATCTCGGGATGAACTCCTATGGCGTTGGCGCGGCGGCGCTGACGTACTTCAACAAGGAGCTGAAAGATCTGACGATCGAGGAAGCCGCCTACCTCGCGGCGCTTCCCAAGGGCCCGAACAATTATCATCCCTTCCGGCAGAAAGCCCGAGCGACGGAACGGCGAAACTGGATCATCGGGGAGATGGCCGAGAACGGCTACATCACCGCCGAGGAGGGCGTGGCTGCAAAGCAGAAGCCGCTCGCCGTCAATCTCAGGCCCAGCGGCGCGCATATTTCGACGGCGGAGTTCTTCGCCGAGGAAGTGCGCCGGACGCTGCTTGCGCGCTATGGCGAAGACAAACTCTATGGCGGCGGGTTATCGGTCCGCACGACGCTCGATCCGCATCTGCAGCAGCTTGCGAAAAGCGCGCTGATCGATGGTCTCGTCAAATTCGACCGCAAGCGTGGCTGGCGCGGGCCGGTTTCGAAGATCGATATTTCCGGCGACTGGGGCGAGGCGCTCGGCGCGATCCGCAGTCCCGGCGACATTCAACCGTGGCGACTCGGCGTCGTTCTGGAAACCCAGAAGACGAAAGCCGTCATAGGCTTCAAGCCGGCCCGGCAGCAGGACGCCACCCTCGTCAAGGATCGCGAGGCGGTCGAAGTCTCGCTCGATGAGATGAAGTGGGCCGCCTATCAGAAGGGTGGAAAAAAGATCGATGCGAAGACGACGGGCGACATTCTGAAGCTCGGCGATGTCGTCTACGTCGCGCCGAAAGATCCGGCCAACATTCAAGGCGCGTGGTCGCTGATGCAAATTCCTGAAGTCGGCGGCGGGCTTGTCGCGATGGACCCCTATACGGGCCGCGTGCTCGCGGTCGCCGGCGGCTTCTCGTATGATCTCAGCCAGTTCGACCGCGTCATCCAGGCGAAACGGCAGCCGGGCTCGTCATTCAAACCGTTCGTTTATGCCGCTGCGATGGACAACGGCTATAAGCCGACGTCCATTATTCTCGATGCGCCGATCGAAATCGATCAGGGGCCGGGGCAGGACATCTGGAAACCCGAGAACTACGACGAAAAAGACGTTACGGGTCCGGAGACGCTGAGGTTCGGTGTTGAGCACTCGCGCAACCAGATGACGGTGCGGCTGGCGCAAGATCTCGGCATGCCTCTCATCATCGATTATGCCAAGCGCTTTGGCATCTACGACGACATGCTGCCGGTTCTGTCGATGTCGCTCGGCGCGGGCGAGACGACGCTTCTCAGAATGGCGACCGGCTATTGCAGGCTGGCAAACGGCGGTAAGGACGTGAAGTCGACGCTCATCGACCGCATTCAGGATCGCTACGGCCGCACCATCTGGCGGCACGACGAGCGCCAGTGCATGGGATGCACGGCCGATCGCTGGGCGAACCAGGCGGAGCCGGAATTGATCGACGACCGGCCGCAGGTCATCGATCCGCACACCGCCTATCAGGTGACATCGATTCTCGAAGGCGTCGTGCAGCGCGGCACAGGCAAGGTTCTGAAATCTCTCGACCGGCCGATCGCAGGCAAGACGGGCACGACGAACGAAGAAAAAGATGCGTGGTTCATCGGCTATACGCCGACGCTCGTGGTCGGCGTCTACGTCGGCTATGATACGCCGAAGCCGATGGGTAAGGGCAACACCGGCGGCCTGATCGCGGCGCCGATCTTCGGCGAATTTCTCAAGAACGCGATGGTCGATACGCCTCCGGCGCCATTCCGCGTGCCGCCTGGGATCAAATTCGTCCGCGTCGATTTGAAAACGGGCCTCAGAGCATCGGCCGACGACACCAATACAATCCTCGAAGCCTTCAAGCCGGACGAAGAGCCCGATGACGGCTATTCGATGATAGGTTTTGCGAATGCAACCGCCGATGCGTCGGCTTCCGCCGGGGCGAGCCCGTATCAGGCACCTCCACCTCCACCGGCCCCTCCGCCACAGCCGAGTGCACGCCAGGACGGTGGCCTCGCGCCGAACGGTTTCTGGTAACGACGCATTGCCGCGTGCCGGGCCTGCGCGTTTACAGCGGCTCGCGATCTCCCTATTACCTTCCGCCCACGCTCGTTATCATTCATGCCGGCCACTCGCCGGTTTCCGGAGGCTGCCCAATGCGCGCAGAAGCGCAAAAATTGTCCGACGACATCGAGGAGGCGATTGCCCTCCTGAGGAGGTCTCTTTGACTGGGAGACAGCCGAAGATCGTCTAGCTTCGCTCAACGCGAAGGCCGAAGACCCGAACCTTTGGTCGGATGCGAAAAACGCTCAGAAAGTCATGCGCCAGCGCCAGATGCTGGAGCGCGCGGTGGACGATTTCAAGCGTTTGCAGCGCGACTACGAGGATGCGTTGACGCTGATCGAGCTTGGCGAAGCCGAGAGCGACGAAGCGAGCATCAGTGAGGGCGAAGCGGCGTTGAAGCGCGTCGACCTCGAAGCGCATCGCCGTTCCGTCGAGGCCATGCTGTCGGGCGAAGCGGATGCGATGAGCACTTACGTCGAGGTGCACGCCGGCGCGGGCGGCACCGAGAGCCAGGACTGGGCGTCGATGCTGGCGCGCATGTACGCGCGCTGGGGCGAACGTCGCGGCTACAAGGTGAAGCTGATCGACGAAAGCCCGGGCGAAGAAGCGGGCATCAAATCGGCGACGTTCGAGATCGACGGCGATAACGCTTACGGCTGGCTGAAGACGGAAGCGGGCGTGCACCGGCTCGTTCGTATCTCGCCGTTCGATTCCAACGCGCGCCGCCACACGAGCTTTGCCTCGGTCACCGTCTATCCGGTGATCGACGACACGATCGAGGTCGATATCAATATGTCCGACGTCGACATTTCGTTCGCGCGATCGTCGGGCGCTGGCGGCCAGCACGTCAATCGTACGGAATCCGCCGTTCGGCTGGTTCATAGGCCTTCGGGCATTGTGATTTTCGCGCAGGAGCAGCGCTCGCAGCATCAGAACAAGGACATCGCGTTCAGACGCCTGAAGGCGCGGCTTTACGAGATGGAATTGAAGAAGCGCGAGGCCAAGGCTAATGCCGAGCAGGCGGCCAAGACGGACATCGGCTGGGGTCACCAGATCCGGTCCTACGTGTTGCAGCCGTATCAGCTTGTGAAAGATCTGAGGACGGGTGCGCAATCGACCAACCCGTCCGAGGTGCTGGATGGTGATATCGATCCGTTCATCGAATCGGCGCTGTCGCAGCGGCTCAAGGGCGGCGGCGAGGCGATCATCGTCGACGATCTCGATTAGGATCGTGCGCGAGGTGCGAGCTTTGGGCCGAACCTAAAGCTCGCCCGTCAGGAATTGCGCGCGTCCCAACCCGAACGACCAATCCTCGTCGGTGCACGTCACCATGTTGATCATGACGTCGGACGGCGCGATGCCGCAGCTCTTTTGCAATTCTTCGACGGTCAGCCGATAGAACTGTTCTTTCTGCTCGCGCGTGCGCGGGCGTGTCGTCACCTGGATCATGACGAACTTTTTGGTTCGCGGAATGTCGAGCCCGGTGTCTTCCATGATCATGGTCGCCGGATCGTGCTCGTGGACGATCTGATAGCGGTCGCGCTCCGGCACCTTTAAGGCCGCCAGCATCGCGCGATGGATAGCATCGAGAAGCGCCTTCTTCTCGTCCACGGTGCGGCCTTCGTAGAGATCGATGCGGAGCAGGGGCATGGGCAAAACCTTATGATGTGCCGGGGCGTTCTAGCACACCAGCGAACCCTGTTCGAGTGCGCCGCTTGCCGTGCCATGACAAGCCGGGCCTTCGCCGCAGGGCGGTTTAAAATTAAGGGTTCTCGCGCGGCGTTTATCGAAACGCCGAACCGCTAGGTGAAGAATAGAAGCTGCGCATCGGAGGCGTGGGTTTCAATTCCCACGGCGGGCGGCCTTCGTCGGAGGTATCGGTTGTGGTCGAGCTGCCGCCGTTCGCCGAAACGCCGAACTGGAAACCGCCAACGGCCTTATCGATATCTTGTTCGTCGGGAGCCTTGAAATTCGCCGAGCCGTCGGGATTGGTGCCACCAATCGACGTGGTCTCGAACGCGTAGGACGCGCCTGCAAGCGTCATCGCGGCTGCGAAGGCCGCGCTCGCGATGAGACGATGAATGCGCATGGATTTCTCCCCGCCTGCGTTGACGTGCACTTTAGCCAGGACTTATTCGGCGTTTGGGGACGTATGTTGGCGCAATCTCTCTTTTTTTCAAGGTGTTGCGCATTGGCTACGTTGACGGGCGTCCGCGAGCGCGGCGTTCGGCCTGTCAATCGGCGGCAATCGTGCTAAAGCCGCGAGGACTCGAACGTTTTCTGGACCTCCCGCCACCGATGCCTCCGCCCGACCGTCTGCAACTCATTTCATCCGACGGGTTTCGCGATTATGCGCTTCTCGATTGCGGCGCGGGCCGAAAGCTCGAGCGCTTCGGCGCGATTGTCGTTGACCGGCCGGAGCCGCAGGCGCTCTGGCGCGCCAAGCTTGCGAAATCGGAATGGTCGAAAGCGCATGCGGTTTTTTCAGCCTCGGGCGAGGATGACGAAAAGGGAAAGTGGCGCGTCGACAAGCCGGTTCCCGACGCTTGGCCGGTGCGAATATCGCTTTCTTCCGGCGTGCCGGAGTCTGGCGGATCACCCCGCCCCCAACCCCTCCCCGTTAGCGGGAGGGGGAGTGACGCGACAGCCGGCGGCGTTACGATGCTCTGCAAACTCGCGGGGCTTTGGCATCTCGGACTGTTTCCGGAGCAATATCCGCACTGGCAGTGGATGATCGACCGGATCGCGGCCGTAAAAGGCGAGACGCCGCGCGTGCTCAATCTTTTCGGATATACGGGCGCTGCGTCGTTGATCGCCGCGAAGGCCGGAGCCGAGGTGACGCACGTCGATGCGTCGAAGAAAGCCATCCAGTGGGGCAAGGAAAACCAGTCCGCATCCAAGCTCGATGCAGCCAAGGTCCGCTGGCTCATTGACGACGCCGCGAAGTTCGTCGCGCGCGAGGTTCGCCGGGGTAAGACCTATCATGTCATTCTTGTCGATCCGCCGAAGTTCGGACGCGGGCCGGAGGGCGAAGTGTGGGATCTGTTCAAGAACCTGCCCGACCTGCTTGGCGATGTTGCGAAGCTTTTGGCGCCGAAGGACGCAGCGATGGTGCTGACGGTTTACGCGATCCGCGCGTCGGCGCTGGCGTTCGATCAGTTGCTGCGCGACGCGCTGAATGGCAAAGGCGGAAGCTTCGAAAGCGGTGAACTCGCGATCCGGTCGCAAAGCGGATCGCTTGTTCCGACGTCGCTGTTCGTGCGCTGGAACGGTCAACCATGAACGCGCCGAAGACGATCACCAGCCTGACGAATGATCGCGTGAAAGCGATCCGTGCGCTCGAAATGCGCAAGGTGCGTAAAGAGACCGGGCTGTTCGTTGCCGAAGGCGTTTCGCTTCTCATCACCGCGCGCGATAATGGCTACGTGCCTGAAACACTTGTCTATCAGGCGGGTACGGCGGAGAGCGGCATTGCGCGCGGGCTCGTGACACATGCCCTCAACGCGGGCGCGGAGGTTCTCGAGGTTTCCGAAGCCGTTCTCGGCAAGCTCGCGTCGAAGGACAATCCGCAAACTGTGCTCGGCGTTTTCCGGCAGCGTTTCGCAGACTTTCCCGATGTCGCGAAGATCGGCACCGGCGAAACGTGGCTCGCGCTTGAGGAAATTCGCGATCCGGGCAATCTCGGTACGATCATCCGGACGGCGGATGCCGTCGGATGTGCGGGTGTCATTCTCGTCGGGACGACGTGTGACCCGTATTCGCTCGAAGCCATCCGCGCGACGATGGGTTCGATATTCGCCGTGCCGATCGCGAAGACGGATCGCGCCGCGTTTCTGGACCTTCAGAAGGCATGGCATGGCGACGTGATCGGCACGCATCTCGATGCGCGCGAGGATTTCCGCGCCTCGGATTACAAAGGTCCTCAGCTGATCGTCATGGGCGGGGAAGGGCCGGGCCTGTCCAGCAGCGCCGCAGCCTTATGCACGAAGCTTGTCAAGATTCCGATGGCTGGAAATCTCGATTCCCTCAATCTCGCGATCGCGACGGCGCTGACGCTCTATCAGGTCCGCGGACCGCAGCTGAAGCTTTGATCCCATGCGCATCGAATACCATCGGACCCTGATCGCCGACACGGTCCGGAACGAGGCATTTTTCCGCGCGCTCAAGTCGGTCATCGAGCCCGGCAAAACGATCGTCGCCGACATCGGCGCGGGGACCGGACTTCTTGGGCTGATGGCGACGAAGCTCGGAGCGAAAGAGGTCTTCCTGTTCGAGACGGCCGAGGTTGCGGGCGTTGCGGCGCAGGTTCTCAAGGCGAACAAAGCCAAGCGCTGCCATGTCATTCCGTGCCACTCGACGGAATTCGACGACAAGCTTGCGGTCGATGTCATCGTTTCGGAAACGCTCGGCAACTACGCGCTCGAAGAAAACATCATCGCGACGCTCGCCGACGCACGGCAGCGATTTCTGAAGCCCGGCGGCGTGATCATTCCGTCGCGCATCGCGCAGTTCATCGCACCGGTCATCGCACCACGCATCGATCAGGAACTCCGTGCGTGGGAGCGCGTCGGTCACGGGCTCGATCTGTCGCCTGCACAGACGATGACGCTGAACAATGTCTACGTGCGGCTTCTGAAACCGGCCGAGCTTCTCGATAACGGATCGAGCGCTGTTCAATGGGACATGGTCGATCTCACGCGCGAAACGCGCGCCAAGCGCAAGGGGCAAGCCGAGTGGCGCGTTGCGGCACCGGCGACGATCTATGGCTTCGCGGTCTGGTGGACCGCTGAGCTTCGTTCCGGGATCTCGCTTTCGACGGCACCCTCGGCGCCGCGCACGCACTGGGAGCAGCTTTATTTTCCGCTAGCCGCGCCGATTGAGGCCAAGGCACGCGAGCAGCTTGTCGTCGAGCTTCGCTCCAACTCATCAGAAGAAGGCGGGACCCATCTCGCCTGGACGGCGATCCACAGAAATGCGCAAGGCACTGTGGTCAATCGGCACGCGCACGATCTCAATAAGGGCTATCTGCCTTGAGAAGCGCACCTGACGCCCCCAATTATCCGTGGCTCGCCGCCTGGCCAATCGAAAGGATACGCCTGTCATGATGGTTCTCGTCGTCGGTCTGATTCTGTTTTTGGGTGTTCATCTGGTGCCGACGTCGCCGGAGCTTCGCGATGGCCTCAAGGAGCGAATCGGCGAGGTGCCGTACAAGGTCATCTTTTCGCTGCTCTCGCTGATCGGGTTCGTCGTCATCGTGCTCGGCTTCCACAAGCTGCAGCTTCATCCCGGCAAGAATCCCATTCTGTGGGACCCGCCGACTTGGACGCGCCACATTGCAGTCGCGTTGATGCTGCCGGCGATGATCCTGCTCGTTGCGTCGGTCATCCCGTCGCGCATCCGGACGGCGGTCAGGCATCCGATGCTCATTGCCATCAAGACGTGGGCATTCGCGCATCTGATCGCGAACGGCGATCTCGGCGCGCTGCTGCTGTTCGGGTCATTCCTCGCCTTCGCAGTCTATGACCGCATCTCGGTGAAGAAGCGCGGCGCGCAGGGACCGCTCGGCAACGCGACGCCCTCAAGCCCGATCAACGATGTGATCGTCGTCGTTGTCGGCGTCGCGCTTTATGCGGCACTGCTCTATGGCGGCCATCAGTGGCTGATCGGCGTGTCGCCAATTCCGGCGCTCGGCTGACGTCCATGCTCACGCGGCGACGGAAGCGGATGGCTTCCTCTTCCGGACCACGGCCGTTATGGCGATCGTGATCCAGGCGCCGATCGCGAGCAACCACGCCAGCGGATCGATGACGTAGTCCCAGAGGTTGAGGCTGCGGCCGGCGCCGAGCAAAAATCCGAGAATGGCGACGTTCAGCGTGGCGACAACGAAAAAGCAACGTCGGTAGAGAGCGTAGGCGAGAAGAAGAGCGAGCAGCAGCGGCAGCACACAGCCGCTATAGCCGAGTATGTATGTATCGTAGTTCAGGAAGCCGATCGCGCCGGGATAGAGCAGCGCGCCGGTGAGAACGAGCATCGCGGTGCCGAAGCGGAACTCGCGGCGATCGTCGAACCGGCGCCCGGTCGTGGCGCAGATCGCGAAGAGCACGAGCAGCAAAAGACCCGGCGCCGAAGGCCGCTCGATGGCCGAAACGATCCAGTCAAAAGCGGAGCGCGTCGAAATCGAGATCAACAGGGCGGCCACGATTGCCAGAAGACCGATTGCGATGCGCTTGCCCGGACTGAGGCGCACGATATGGCTTAATGCTGCCGCGGCTATGAAAACCAGCAAGCCTGCACTCGATCGATCGAGAAGGTAGTCGACAGTGGAGATCATTTCTGTTCGGCCGATCGTTCGAGGTTATGTTCTATCCAGGCGCTGGAAACGCGCACGTGATCGATGATGTGCTGCGGCGGAGGACGCGAAAAAACAACGTCAAACTGACCTGGCTCGGACTCGAGAAGGAATGGGTAAGCGGTGGCGTCGCCTTTGAGCTGAGCGTTCTTTTCCACGAGCGTACCAATCCTGCGAAAGCTCGTTCCGTCGAGGTTCGAGAACGCGAGCTTGACGTTGGATTCGTCTTCCGGATCGTCGTTGAACGCGAGGAGAATGCGGGTGTCGTCATAGCGTATCGCGGCGATGGGGCCGCCGGGGTTCGGAAGATCGATCGGGGTCGGCGGCGTCCAGGTGCGTCCGGCATCCGTGGTGCGCGTGATGAGGATACTCTGCGGACGGAAGCTGTTCAGACGGCGCACGAAGGCGATCGCCGTCGTCGGTCCCGTCGGAACGATCGCGGGCTGGTAGCCGACGGTTCCACCGTTCCCCATGCGCAGCTTGTCGATGACGCGACCGTTGCTATCGAGAACGAGCATGATCGGATATTTGCGGTTCATCTCGTGATAGGCGGGCAGCGCGACGCGATCGCCGGAGAGCCGGAGCGGCAATGACTTCGTCAGATGCGACATGTTCAGGAATGGCGCCGCGTAGAGCCGTTGCGCCGGTCCCCATGTCTGGCCATTGTCGGTACTGCGGACCAGTATGATCTCGCACGTCGCCCAGCCGCTCAGGCGCGAGGCGGCGAAGAACAGCCAGATCTCGTTCTCAGAGCGCCGGAACGCGACGGGATTGGCGAGCGACTTGACCGTCAAGCCGATGTCGCGCGTGACCGTGTTGCTGTTCTTGACGACGGCAGTCGGCGACCAGCGATTGCCGTCGAAGCGTGCGGAGACGATTTCCGCGTTGGCGGCGCCTTCGTAGACGGCGCGATACCAGAATGCGAGCAGGCCGGTCGGCGTTTGGATCAGCGATGGACCGTGAACGAAATCTTTTTCATCAGGCGGGGTGATGGTCTCGGCCCGGATTTCGAGATCGCCACGCACCGGCGCTTGCGGCACATCGACGATGAACGTCCATGGCTCAACGCGATTTGCCATTTTGTAGATAAGAAGCGCCGACAGCACGACCGAACAGCCAACAGCCGCCCACGTTGCCCATGTTGTGGTTGTGTGCTGATCCACCAATCCCATCCACGTTCGAGTGTCGCGGGCGGGTATATGCCGGCGCGGTCCGCTGTCAACGAAGGGACGCGACGCGCCCGTCTGTTCAGCAAGGAAATCATGGGCCGATGAGGCCGTTTTGTCACTTCGTCAGAACGACGAACTCCGTGCCGCTGCCGTTTTCATGGTCCGGCAGTTCGCGGTCTGAAACAATGAGAGAGGCGCCGGGGCGCGCACGCTCGGAAATCAACGACAAGATGTCGTCCGGTATCGTGAATGCGGACAGCGCGGCCGACGCCATTCTGACGCTCAGATTGCCGGTCGGAGCTGCTTCCTCACCACGGCGGTTGCGAGCATCGTCGAGGAACGTTTTTCCGCCGGCCGGAAGCTGAGCGCTGACCAATCGCCAGTCGAAGGTGTTGGGGTCCTCGCCGTAGCGCATTGCGGTGAAGACGTGCGTGCCGACGGGACCGGGAAGCGGCGCGATCGCGATCGGCGCTTCGAGAACGGGTTCGGTCCCTTGCCGGACGTAGATCCGTTGTGCGCGCAGGCTGACGAGCACCGAAATCGATTTAGAAAGGAGACGGACATCATTGTTCGCATCCGCCAGCTCGCGTTTTGCGGACATGAGATCGGTTTGCGTGTCGCGCAGCGCAGCCGACGCGTTGTCGCGTCCGGCCTTCGCCGCCGAAAAGCGGGCCTGAACTTCCGCGAAGCTCCATTCGGTTTTAGCAGCATTGGTGCGCGCGTCGTCGGCATTTCGCGTCGCCTGAAGCACGGCATTCTCGAGGTCGGCTTCGCGATTGACCGCATCGTTCGAGCTGAGAGCCGATCCCGCAGCGGAGTCCGACATGAACGTCGCGAATGCGCGGATGGCATCCTGCTGCTTCAATTCCGCAGTTCTGACAGCGGCTCTTAGAGGCTCGCCGTCGCGTTGGGCATCCTGAAGCTGCCGTTCGGCTTGTGCGAATTCCTTCGCGGTTTCGTCGGCCTTGGCGAGCGCCGCCGTCTGTGCCGCCTCGGCCGATTTCAGTGAGGCTTGCAGGCGCGTCACACGTTCTTGCGTCAACTGATCGGCTTCGACGCGCGTCGTCGGCCGGCGCTGCGGATCACGCGGCATGTCGGCGACGGCGCGTGCAAGCGCCGGTGAAATTCCGATCAGCAGCGGAAGGTCGGGTAGCGCATCGGTCGTCGTGTCGTCGGGCTTATCGTTGACGGCGACGCGCGGATGCCCGGACGATCCGAGCTTCATCGCGGTCTTGTCGTCGAGCGGCAGCGGCTTGAAGAGTTTCGGGCTGCTGAAAGCAACCGGCTCGGCATCCGTCGCGGTGACGACGACGCGACCGCCGAGTTTGGTCATTCCGTAAAGCGTTCGGGCGAAGCTGTGCGGCAAGCGAATGCAGCCGTGCGATGCGCGGTAGCCCGGAACGACGCCGGCGTGCAACGCGATACCGGACCACGTCAGCCGCTCCATGTACGGCATTTCGGCGCCGGAATAGATGTTGCTGTGATGCTGAACCTTTTTTTCGAGAATAGAGAAGACGCCGGTCGGCGTTGCGAAGCCCGGGCGGCCGCTCGATATGCGCGATGACGTGATCTCGCCGTCAATATCGTACACGCGCAGGCGTTGATTTCTGATCGATGCGACGATGATCAGCGGGGAATTCGATCGCGGCGCGGCGACCGTCTCCTGGGCTTTCGGCGATTTCGGCTTGGCGATTGCAGCGGGGGCGATCACAACGGGAGCGGCAAGGACGGCCAGAGCGACGCCAATAGCCGTAACGGCGTGGCACTTTCCCTGACACAACTGTTTGCCCAAGCGACGCACGCAACCTCACCTGACGCCGAACCGAACCCGTCACTGACGCGAGACTGAAGAAACGTCTATCGTCAGCACCCATAAGCTCGTTATCAGACCGCGATCGGGAGCGGCAACGAATGTCGCAGCAACGTGTGCACGTAAGCTCTAATCTGTTGCATGAACTCCACGTTTTGCCGTGTGAACGGCGCTTGCTGTGCATAGCCTGTGGTTAATTCGCGATTTTGCTAGACTTTGCGATATGCGTGCACCGACCACCCGGTTCCGGGTTCAGAAACTTCATTCAGCAAACCGTTTCGGGTAATATGCACCGCTCGCTCGGCGGTCCCAATGATTGCCGCGACGATCGGAGGCTAATGTCGATCCACTTCAAGCATCGCCGGATGATGGCGCCCGATATTGCCGCTCGCAAAGGCGGCGAGCCCATCGTGGCATTGACGTCCTATCACGCGCACACGGCCGCAATTGCCGACAATCACTGCGATTTCCTGCTGGTCGGCGATAGTCTCGGCATGGTCATGCACGGCTATGAATCGACCGTGCCAGTGCCGCTCGAGCTGATGGTCATGCATGGACGCGCCGTGGTCAGAGGATCGAAGAAGGCGCTTGTCGTGATCGACATGCCGTTCGGCACTTACGAGGAAAGCCCGGCCGTCGCATTCCGGAATGCGGCTCGGGTGATGAAGGAGACCGACTGCGGCGCGGTCAAGCTCGAAGGCGGGCGGCGCATGGCCGAGACCGTGCGCTATCTCGTGGACCGCGGCATCCCGGTGATGGCGCATATCGGATTGACGCCGCAATCGGTCAACGTGCTCGGCGGATTCAAAACGCAGGGGCGGACCGTCGATCAATGGGCCGCGATCGAGGAGGATGCCCGCCTCGTCGCCGAAGCCGGAGCCTTTGCGGTCGTGCTCGAAGCCATGGCGGCGCCTCTTGCTGAGCGCATCACGAAGTCCATTCCCATTCCAACGATCGGGATCGGTGCGTCGCCCGGCTGCGACGGGCAGATCCTGGTTATGGAGGATATGCTCGGCCTGTCGCCGAACGTTCCGAAATTCGTGAAGAAATTCGGGGCGATAGGGGGCGCGATCGACCGCGCGATCGGCGCTTATGCCGCCGAAGTCCGGGCCAGAACATTTCCCGCACCCGAACACACTTATACAATCAAAGGCGAGAACGAGCCCGCCGCCGCCCCTCAACGGGCCACGAAAAAGCCGAAGACTCCGAGCACTTAGCTCCGAGGGACGTTCCGGAATTCACTGTCCAATGCCGCCGAATGCGGGGCGGGGCTTGCTCCGGGCGGCTGCTTCGCTATCTATGCCCCCGACGTGGGATCGGCCTTGAGGCCTCTCCCGCACGTGACGATTGGGAATTGCCGGAGCTTAGGGACATACGATGGCCGATCAACAGGACAGTCTGCTGCGCGAAGTCGAGGAGGAAATCCGCCGCGAGCAGATGGCGAAGCTTTGGCAACGCTATAGCGGGTTGGTCATCGCCGTAGTGGTGCTCATCCCGGTGGCGGTTATGGGCTATAAATTTTTAGAGAACCGGCGCATCGCCGCCGAGCAGACCGCCGGAGCGGACTACACGGCCGCAGAAACGCTCAGCGATAACAAAAAGAAGGACGAAGCCGAGGCGGCTTATAAGAAGCTCGCCGACCAGGGACCGTCTGGATATGGCTCGCTGGCGAAGATGCAACTGGCCGCCGCCCAGGCCAAAGATGGCAAGACCGCCGATGCGATCGCGACCTATGACGCCCTCGGGAAGGACTCGGGTGCGGATAATCTGTTGAAAAGCTTTGCACAACTCCAGGCGGCATCGCTTCGGATGCCGGATGCCGACTATGCAGAGATCCAGAATCGTTTGACACCACTTGCTGGCGACGATGCGCCGTTCGGCAAAAGCGCGCGCGAACTGCTGGGCGTCGCCGCCTATAAGGCCGGGAAATATGACGAGGCACGAAAGTATCTGGAACCGCTGCTGATTGATCCCAATGTTTCCGAGGCGCTGCAAGAGCGTGTGAAGGTGTTGATGTCGGGCATTGCGGCGGCCGAGGTTGGAAGCAGCACGAAGGCGTCCGATGCGGGTGCGCCAAAGGCGTCTGAGGCCGACGCGCCGAAGGCAGCCGCAAGCGGCACAGCGGACGAGGGAAAGCCGGCCGAAGCGGCTGCAAGTCCGAAAGCCGATGCGGCGACGGGAACTGAAACGAAGAAGTAACGGCGACGTGGCGGGAGAGGAGAGCAGGGCTTGAGCAGGGGGGGAAACGACAAGCGCCATTGCGTGTTGCCGCTTCTTGCGGCAGTCGTCGCAGGGACCTTGCTCGCTGGATGCGCGGGCGGTGGCCCGAGCTTGCCAAAAATGTCCGAGCTCAATCCCTTCAAAACCAAGCAGCAGCCTCTTCCAGGACGACGCGTCCCCGTCATCGAGACGACGGAAAGCCTTTCCGACAATCTCGCTGACGCCGATAAACCGATCGTGATGCCGCCCATGCGCTCCAACGATGCGTGGTCTCAGCCCGGCGGAGAACCAAACAACGTTCCCGGCAACCTCGCGCTCGCGGGCGCGGTGCATCAGGCTTGGAGTGCCAATGTCGGTGAGGGGTCGTCCAAGACCGGGCGCGTGTCGGTCAGCCCCATCGTCTATGACGGCCGAGTCTATGCGCTCGACGCCGCAGCCAATCTTTCGGCGTTCTCGCTAACGGGAAGCAAGGTCTTTTCAATCTCGACAAAGCCCGAAGGAACCGTCGGGCTCGGCGGATATGGCGGCGGACTTGCCGCCGAAAACGGCCGGCTCTATGTCGCCAACGGCTACGGCATGGTCGCCGCCGTCGATCCGCAGTCTGGAAAAACGATCTGGACCAAGAACCTCGACGTGCCGGTTCGTGCCGCGCCGACCGCCGTCGGCGATCGTCTCTATGTCATCACGATCGATGGACGCTTCTATTGCCTGAGCGGCATCGACGGCGCTGAAGTCTGGACCGCGCGCGGCTTGCCGCAAACGGCCAGTCTCATGACCTCGACCAGTCCAGCGGTCGAGGGGGACATTGTCGTCGTGCCGTATCCATCGGGCGACATCATTGCCTACAAGACTTCGGACGGCTCGGCGGTGTGGACCGAAAATCTTTCGCGCACCCGCCAGACGTCGCAGATCGCCTCGATGAGCGACGCGGCACGCCCAGCGATCGACAAAGGCGTTGTTTTCGCGGTCGGTCATGCCGGGCGCATGATCGCGGCCCAGGCCAAGAACGGCGACCGCCTGTGGTCGGCAACAATCCCGAGTTCGCAACCGCCCTGCGTCGCCGGAGATACGGTCTTCGTCGTCGATACGGCCGGACGGCTGCTGGCGCTGGCGCGCTCGACCGGCAAGACGAAGTGGACGGTGAAGCTGCCGGACGCCAAGTCCTGGGCGGGGCCGGTGCTCGCCGGGGACAAGCTGTGGCTCGTCTCGAGTGCGGGCCAGGTGGTGGGTGTCGACGGGACGACCGGCAAGCTCGACAGCCAGATCAGCATCGGGGAAGCGTCCTATATCCCGCCGATCGTGGCCCAGAGCCGCATGTTCGTGCTTACCGACGCGGCGAAACTGATCGCCCTGAACTAGGAATTGGGCTAGAGACCGTCCGGACGGTCGCCGCCGAATGCGCGCGAACGCATTCGCATCTCTGTTAATCATATGACGGCCAATCCTTGAAGCTTGAAACTCAACCTCCCGTGGTCGCCATTGTCGGGCGCCCCAATGTCGGCAAGTCGACGCTGTTCAACCGCTTGACCGGAACGCGGGCGGCGCTCGTTTCCGACCTGCCCGGGCTCACGCGTGACCGGCGCGATGGCATTACCGAAATTTTTGACGTTAAGCTTCGTCTTATCGATACCGCTGGTCTTGAGGACGCGCGCCAGGGCACGATCGCCGATCGCATGCGCAAGCAGACCGAACAGGCGATCGAGGCAGCGGACCTCGTGCTTTTCGTGGTCGACGCGCGCGTCGGCATCACGGCGGCCGACAGCTCCTTCGCGCGGATCGCCCGCCAGTCGGGGAAGCCTGTCGTTCTTGTCGCGAACAAAGCCGAGGGCCACAAGGGCACCGATGGCGTTCTCGACGCCTTTTCGCTTGGCCTCGGCGCTCCGATTGCGATTTCGGCAGAGCACGGCGAGGGCATCGGCGACCTTGCGAACGACATCTTCGCGGCGCTGGGTCTGAAAATTCCGAAAACGGGCAAGAAGGGTCGCGAAGACGACGACGATCACGACGAACCAGTCGACGCCAAGATGATTCCAGTGGCGCCGCCGCGCCCGATCCGGGTCGCCATCGTCGGCCGTCCGAATGCAGGAAAATCGACGCTCGTCAACGCGCTGCTCGGCGAGGACCGGATGATCACCGGGCCTGAACCGGGCCTGACGCGCGACAGTGTCGCGAGCGAACTCACCTACAAGGGGCAATCGATCCTGCTGTTCGATACGGCGGGCCTCAGACGCAAGGCGAAGATCAGCGAGACGGCGGAGAAGCTCGCGGCCAGCGATGCCGTTCGCGCCATCCGATTTGCCGAAGTCGTCGTGCTGCTGATCGATGCGGAGCGTCCGTTCGAGCATCAGGATCTGACGATTGGCCATCGTGTCACGGAAGAGGGACGCGCGCTCGTCGTCGCGATCAACAAGTGGGATCTCATTCCTGAGAAGCAGAAGATGCTTCGCGAACTGAAGAAAACGGTCGCCGAGAGCCTGGCGCAGGTTCCGAACGTATCCGTCGTCGCCATCTCGGCGCGTTCGGAAAGCGGACTCGATCAATTGATGTCGGCGATCATGAAGACGCACGCGACATGGAACCGTCGCGTCTCAACACCTCGGCTCAATCGCTGGCTCGAAGAGGCGCTGAGCCGGCACGCGCCGCCAGCCGCATCCGGCAGGCGCATCAAAATCCGTTACATAACGCAACCGTCAACGCGACCACCGACGTTCGTGGCATTCTGCCAGCGTGCCGACGCGTTGCCAAAGTCCTACCTGAAGTATCTCATGAACTCGTTGCGCGAAGCCTTTGATCTGCCCGGCGTGCCAATTCGCTTAAGCCTGAGGAAAGGCGAAAATCCTTACGCCAAAAAATAACTCAAATCCGGATCATGCGTTGCGATAGTGCGCACTCAGGCTACCGAAGGTCAGACATCTGGTGTCGGCCGCCCGGGCGGGGTAAATTTACGATTCAGATCAAAGATAGGAAGTGACAGGGACCATTGATGACAAAGTTTGAAACGGTGTTGGCGGCTGCCACAGTGGTGGTCGGCGCATTCATTCTGACGGCGCCGGCAATGGCATACTCGGCCAAGGTTCGGAACGCGTGCGCGGGCGATTATCAGAACTTCTGCGCCCAGTATGCGCCGAACAGCACGGAACTGCGCCGCTGCTTCGAGAGCAACAGAAAGGGCCTCACGCGCACATGCGTGACCGCACTCGTCGATGCCGGTGAAGTGCCGGCCCGATATCGGAAGAAGAAATAGGCGGGATGACATCGCAGCGGGCGGGAGCACAGTGGCGAACCGTAAGAAGGCCACCGCACTCACCGCCCACACGGGCGTCAGCTCCAAGAACCAAGCGCCGCTCCGGATAGAGCTAGATGGGTGATGCGGGATAGACTTCAAGAGCTGGACTTGTCGAGGTCGAGCATTCGCTGATGGACGTCTATTTTTATCACCTCGAACATCAGACGCTTGAACGCGTGCTGCCAAGTCTTCTCGAAAAGACTCTGGCGCGCGGTTGGCGTGCGGTTGTGCAGGCGGGAAGCGAAGATCGTCTCGAGGCGCTCGATCTCGCGCTCTGGACGTATGACGACGAGAGCTTCCTGGCGCATGGCACGGCGCGCATCGGACACGCGAATTTGCAGCCCGTCTACTTGACGCTCGGTCATGAAAATCCCAACGGCGCTGGCGTGCGCTTTTTCGTCGATGGCGCGGAGGCCGACACCTTCGCGGGTGCCGAGCGCTTCGTCTATGTCTTCGACGGACACGATGCTGAGGCGCTGGCGTCGGCGCGCGGACAATGGACTGCGGCGAAAGCTGCGGGTTGCACCGTCGCCTATTGGCAGCAATCGGCAAGCGGACGTTGGGAGCAGAAAGCCTAACCCAATCGCATCGCCTCATCGCATTGAACGTGATGCATTTCCATCAGCCTTCCGGTCGCCGACAATGAACTATCGCCACGGCTATCATGCTGGGAATTTCGCCGATGTGGTGAAGCACGTCGTGCTGGCGCGCGTGCTGACGTACATGAGGCAGAAGCCGCGCCCGTTTCGTGTCATCGATACGCATGCGGGCGCGGGCCGTTACGATCTCGCGGGACAGGAAGCGGGCAAGACAGGCGAATGGCAGGACGGGATTGGCCGCGTCTTCGATGCCGAGTTCGCGACAGATGTCGCTGAACTCCTCGCGCCCTATCTCGATGCGGTGCGCGCCGACAACGAGAGCGGCAAGCTTGAGGTTTATCCGGGGAGTTCGTTGATTGCGCGCCGGATCATGCGGGCGGACGATGTGCTGGTCGCCAACGAACTCAATGCGTCGGAATTCGAGCGTCTCAAACGCGAACTCGGGCGTGCAAAGACTACGACCGTTCTCAACATCGATGCATGGCACGCGGTCAAATCGCTGCTGCCTCCGAAAGAGCGGCGCGCGGTCATTCTGATCGATCCGCCCTTCGAAGCAAAAACCGAGTTCGCCGACCTTATCGCGGGCGTGCGAGACGCGATGGTGCGATTTCAGGACGGCGTGTACCTGATCTGGTATCCGTTGAAGGATGCGGAGGCCGCAGACAGCTTCGTGGCGACCGCGACGGCGCGGCCGGGTCTCGAATTCCTCGACGTCCGGCTTGCGGTTTGCCACGCATTTCCGGGGCTTGGCCTGACGGCGACGGGGCTACTGGTTCTCAATCCGCCTTATCTGCTGCGCGGCGAGCTCGAGACCGTACTGCCGGCTCTGCGCGATTGCATGGCGGAAGGGGAAGGCAGCTCCTTCCATCTCAGAGACGTCGTTCAATAGTCGTAATCTGCATTGCTCCGCAGCATTTTGCCTTGCACAAAAGAACCAATTACGAGATAAATTGCCGCACGCTAAGGCGGGCATCGGCGTGCCGGCTCTCCGTCGCGTTCAGGAATCCGGTCGCGTTGATACGAGCCGGGGAACGTGATCGGGTTGTTGCGCTCCGGCGTCCGTCCCCGGCGATCGGTACAGGGCTCATGGGAAAAGAGCCCGAAGCCGAGCGCCGGATTGCGCCAGGAGACGACGCATGCGCCAAACAGGTACCGTTAAGTTCTACAATTCCCAAAAAGGTTATGGTTTCATCAAGCCCGACGCCGGGGGCAATGACGTGTTCGTTCATGTCACTGCTGTCGAGAGATCGGGCATCGGTGAGTTGAACGAGGGTATGCGGATCTCATTCGAGACCGAACCCGATAAGCGCGGTAAAGGCCCAAAGGCTGTCGACCTGCAAAAGTCTGGTTGACCTGCCTAGGCGTTGATCGCCCTGCGTCGCGTATCATGCTGCGGCGCGGGCCTGCACTGATCTCGCGCAAGTTTTGCGCGATGACGGCTTCGTGCGGCGGCGAACTTGCTGGCGCGAAACGCGCGCATCATCAGCGATCGGTTGTCTGACCGTGGCTCCATGGCCGCAGCCTATGGAAAGCTGTGCGTTCAGCCGGTCTCGCAACACCAGCAAACAATTTCAGCGCTAATGTCGTTTGAAGGCAAGCCTCAGGGCTTTGCTTGGTTTGGAGGAGCCAGTTCGAGACTGTCGCGAGGCTCGGTCGGCGCGTTCCATTGCGCGAACCGAGGGGGGCTTGGCTCGAATTGCGAAACAGGGAGAAAGCGATGAAGACACTCGTGCGTATGGGGATGATCGTTGCTGCCGGACTCGCGGTCGCTTCGACGGAGGCGTCGGCCAAGTGCGTGCTGGCGGGTGGTCAGGCGACAATGGTGACGCTCGATCTCGCCAAGTACATGTCGAATGCCGCCTTGAAAAATTCGATCAACGCGCATGGCTGGACCGCGCACGGCGCCGTCCGGACGCGATGCGATACGTCGTCGGTCGGCTTGCCGCATTGCGTGTCGCGCCAGAAAGCTTGCGGTTGACGCAGCCGGTCTGCCGGCGTCGAACGAAAAAGAAAAAGCCCGCTGGAGATCATCCAGCGGGCTTCACATTTATCTGACTTTATCTGGCGAGTTTCGCTCAGGTTTTTGCCATGGCGTTGCGGATCGCGCCAACGATGGCCATCAGGACACCGCCGCCGACACCGCCGCCAAGAACCTGCGTGATGATGCTCATCGGATCCAATGACCCGCCCGCGACCGCCGTGTGGAATACCTGTTCGAGAATCTGGCCGCCGATGCCGCCGCCGACGATGCCTGCGATCGAGTTTCCGAGTGTGCCAAGGCTCAAATTCTTAAGCAGTCCGCCGGCAACGTTGCCGCCAACCGCTCCGCTGATCAATTGAATGAGTAGGGTCGCGATATCCATAATGACGTCTCCACGAGTGCGACAGCAACCCCGCGATATTTCGCATTTGAGCTGCCGCCATTTGAATAGTCCCCAACAGTGGGAATCGTATCACACGTCCTGTGACAATCCGTACAACTCGTCCTTGCGAGCGTCATGTTTCCGGCAGATGAGTGGTGGATAAGATACAGCCTTGCCGGAATTGGCGACCGCAACCATTTCTTGAGGGAGTTCAACGACAATTCCGGTATTCTGCGGCGTGTCGTGGGCGACGCAACCGCGGCGGCAGAGAGAGGTCTCTTCGATGACGTTCAAGTTCGTTTCAGCCGTGCTGTTCGGTGGGTTGCTGGTTTGCGTCGCGGCGCCCGTGAGTGCCCAGCAAAAGGGCTATCAGAACGCTGCCCAGGGAGACGGATATACAATTCGCCGTAAGCGTGGGGGTTATTCTTACGGCTACGGCGACTCCATCAATACCGACGCTCGCGGCAAGGCCGGCGGCTCGGGTTATCGCGATCCGCGCCTTTACCGGCAATCGCCGGGCGGTCCCTTCGATTCCGGATTCTTCTTCGATTCCGGCGTTGGAAGTCCTTATGGTGGCCAAGCTCCCTACATGCACTGATCTGCGGTAGCGGGTTTCCTCTCGCTGCTTCGGCTCGTTCAGAGCGCAGCGGAAAGCTGTGGGCGACGGGCAACAAAGTGTCGACAAGTCCATAGGTTGCTAAAGTCGCCCTCGTCCTGCCACTGTACCGTCAATATAACGATGGGCAGGATTGGGTGGGTATCACGGGGGTCTATCAGTATGCGCGCTATCTTCAACCTCGTTGCGGCCGGTGCAACGGCGGCCGCTTTCATCGCCGCGGTGTCGCTGCCGGCGACGGCTGCGTGTAAGCGGTACGGCTTCACCGTCAATGACTACGGCAAGGACGGCCCGACGAAAGACGCGAAATCGCTGCTCGACAAAATGATCGCGACGAAGATGTCGGAGCAGGGGATCAAGGACTTTCATACCGGCAAGAAAAGCGTCTCGTGTGATCTGTTTCTGAACTTCATCGTCTTCGACGAGCACACCTGCACGGCGCAGGCTACGGTGTGCTGGGGTGGATCGCAGCTGCCGAAATCCGAAGAAACGGCTGCTGCCGATGACGCCGCCGGTGCGGAGCCGCAGAAAGCCGCAGCGGACGCAAGCGAGCCCAACGCGTCGAAGAAAAAGGATGTCGCTAAGAAGCCGGAGTCTGCGGCGGAAAAGAAAAAGTCGGCGAACGTAAAGACGATCGCTGATCCGAAGAAGCCGGTGGAGCACGCTCAGCACACGAGCGCGCCGTCCGAGGCTTCGGCAAAGGCATCCGTTTCTCCGTCTGAGGCTGCGCCGTCGAACGAAGCGCCGACAGCCGACGCAGCGGCGAAGCCCGAGCATTCGACGCATTCCGCGAAGCCGGTTGAGACGGGTTCGCTGAATGACGAGGCGAAGAAGCCCGCGCATCACAATAAGGAAAAAGCCGCGCCGGAAAGCAACGACGGTCCGCCGGTGAAGCTCGATAATGCTGACGGTTATCCGACGCCGGAAGCGCCGCAGCAGGACGGCGCGCAGTAAGACGTCGTCAAATCGCGTAGGTTTTTCGAATGGTGCTTGAGGATGTCCTTGGGCGCCATTCGTGTTTTGGGGCTTGCTTTGGAGTTTGGCTGATGCGTCGGCTGAGCGAACGTTGCGGTGGTTGCCGTCGCGCTAAGCCGTGACGCGGATTTCGGCGAGTTTCATCTCGATGATCTCGCGGTTGAACGGCTTCAGCAGGAAGCTGTCGGCACCGGCGGCCATCGCACGCTTGATCTCGTGCGGCTCGTTTTCGGTCACGACGTAGATGATGTAGGGCCGCTGCGTCAGCGGCAGCGTACGCAGCTTGGCGATGAACTCGATGCTATTCGTATCGGGCAGGCGCCAGTCGACGAGAATATAATCAGGTGATTCCGTTCGCAGGCGTTCGAACGCGGCGACAGGGCCGTCAGCTTCGCTGACCCGGAAACCCAGGTTCTCGAAAATGAGCCTGGTGAACTTCCGAATGATATCGGAATCATCGACGATGAAGCAGTGCAGCATGGGCATGGTGTCTCGCACAATCTTACGTAGATTGCCCCGTAAACACTTAAGGTGCCGTTAAGCTCTGAGGCACGTTTTGGGCAGCCGCGCTTTTCCGCAATCTCCCGGGCATCGTCATTCGGGCTTTGCGACGAGAAGAATGTCGGCGCCGTCCTTCATGATCTCCAGCCGCATGCCGGCCGTCGGCGCGATGCGCCAAGTGTAATAGGCCTGTATCGACATGGCATCGAGCGCCAGCGGATTGCCGGCGACGAAATCGGTCAGATACTGCGGTGGCCGAGCGCTCGTGCCTTTGCATCGGATCAAAAAGCTCGGTTGCTCGAAGGAACCTGCGATCGCCACGTCGATGTCGCCGCCGCGCGGTAGCGCCGTGACGGCAGAGGCGATGAGATTGAGCAGCAGTTTGACCTTGTCCTTGGCGACAAAGCCCGGGGCGCCGCGCCAGATCAACTTGTGCTTTCCCTGCGTGATTTTCACGAAGCCGCGGGAAATCTTCTC
>Ga0172380_10001110_pt1 | contig 47727 bp, 57 predicted proteins | sample Leawe162metaG_FD_119747 | JGI IMG/M metagenome (GOLD analysis project Ga0172380, IMG submission 119747) | Leachate microbial communities from a municipal landfill in Southern Ontario, Canada - Leachate well 162 metaG | ecosystem: Engineered > Solid waste > Landfill > Unclassified | place... | reverse complement strand
GACTCTACAGTAGATTTTGTTATCGTCTGATTCGCAAGCAGCGTTGTACGCTTTATTTCAAGCGTAACTGAAATAAAAACATCTGCCATTAGTTTAAACCGTCACCTGTATTACCACATCAATTGCTATCCCATCGAGCGCCGGAACAACCTGACCTTCAAATGCATCCCGTAAAAATTCAACATCGTACCCCCCCGTATTGCTCACTAAATCGAGCTCCCTCAGCGTAATATCAGTAGATCCCCCGTTTATAAATATCCTTTTTATGTGAAGAGATATGATATTTCCAACAACATCGGGATCCGGTATTGAAACACCACCATATGCTAGCAGTCCATCCCCCATCCCATGTGGAATAATTCCCCCAAGGTTGTAATCAGACGGAGCCGATGCCGTTCCATCAGTTCCCACTCGTATCCCATACGTAGAAATTCCCGCTGCTGCAAGTGCATTTAATACCCCTGCGTACGAAATTGCCCTCGACACGTTCCCCGTATCAATCACATTTTCGACAACTGCACCCTTAAACGATTCCCCCAAGTACCGCATAAAATTATAATTGAACGAATCACAGGATCTCCGAAATACAGACTGCATTCTGCCGAGGCGATCAAAATGTGAAATTTCAAAGTGCATTTTCACTACCATTTCAAATCGCCGTCCTGAACAAATATGTCACCTGCATCGTCTGATTCGGAAGCACCTGTACAGTAGTAGCTAAAATATCCCTCAAAATCAAAATGGAAAAACTACTCGATAAGACGCAAATTCCAACCTCCTTCACATCGATCTCTCCAGAAGTGTGATTATTAAATGTTCTTTCACACATCTTACTTTCGATGTAACCGTCATTTATCGCAGGGGCTGTAGGTTGCGCCGTCAATAAAGGGACGTACTCCAACTCTGTTATCTGACTGCCCAATTTATAATCGGTAGGAGAAACAGGAGTGTTATCAGATCCTACCACAATATTTACATCTTTCAAATCGTAACTTGCAGCCGCCCCGGAAAATCCAAGACAAGAACGTGTGGTATTTCCAGTGTCCTGAATCGAAACAGCAGTTCCTTTCATCCCTGCCTGGAGTAGCAACAGGAAATTCTTCAAAAACGAATCACTTTCTTTTTCGAAAGTGTTCACTACAACTCCGTCAGAATCACGTATCTCAACCCTTAATATCGCCGTTACATGATCCTTATCGTGATTTGCCATTACTCCACCACAGTCTTAAATAGATACTGAACATTCAACACTTGACCATTTGCCACTACTGTATCATCAACAACATCACGAGCATACAGCACCGACGCATAGTGGCTATACCAACCATCATAAACAGGATAGCCAATTAACCCAATTTCACGTACGATAATAGAAGATCCAGAATTATTTGCCATATCCCTAGATAATATTAGAAAAATATCCGGATCAATAAACGACGGCTCATCCGGATTATTCATCGCGGCGTATGAAAATTGCCCCGTTCCCGTTCCATGCGATATTAAAGATTGTATATTATACTGAGATATATCGAATTCTAAATTTGATCCTCCAACCACAATGCCTGCGGTCGTAATTCCCGCAGACCCAACACAACTGATCCCAGCACAGCCGCGCGTTGTCACACAGGCTGGCCGCGCCACGTCAGAAGTGTCTCTATATGCAGCATTTGCCGTTGCCAACGATCCATAATACAGCATCTGCATAAAATTTCTTACAAATGAATGGGATTTTCTTTCCAAATCGCTAATCACCGCACCCGTCTTTTCATCTCTCAACTGTATTCTTAAATTACATACAATCCCTTTCATTTTATTCACCCATTCATAATTATTTTGTATACAATTAATGCCGATTCCGCAGGTTGTATCGTTACCGAAGGAGATATTACATCCCGCAAAAACATAACCGTAATCAACCCGAGCCCATATAATGCAATTTCAGAAAATGTAATTGCATCCAACGTATTATTCGAAATGATACGAGAAATCGGAAGCGTCATTACATTTCCAACTTCTGTAAATGCAGCAACCGCGGTTCCGTCATATAAAAACTGTCCAGGATCGGTACCGTGATTTATAATAGATCCGATTTTATAATCATCCTCTGTCACCGCAGTTGCATCGGTTCCAACAATGATCCCCTTTGTTAAAACTCCTGCGAGACCATCGAGTCTAAAAGAACCATAATTATTATAACCGGTGTCTATCCACAGCCCTCCCGAAGAAACCACATTTCCAGACAGATCTCTAAAACTCGTATAATTGTGACTATGATGACCATTGTTTAAACACCAATGCCTCACCATCCTCAAAAAATTCATGACAAAACATTTGGCATCCGCTTTGACCACCTGCTTGACCTTGCCGTCCTTGTCAAACACCGTAATCTCGTATGCAGCTCCAATATTAGGAGCCCCGCCTTTCGCAGTTTCCATGGCAGTTTCCACCGCCCTCACCCGAACGTAGTTCTCCACTTGACCTCTAGGTTGTCAAACGCAATCACGTCCCGGCCGGCAAACGTTCCGCGACACAACATGATCGGGGCCGGCACCGCACCATAGGACCCATTGAAAACCCCGGCTTCCGTAATGGTCTTCGACTCCGTGAAGGTAAAGATGTAATCGAAAATCGACTTGTAATCCGCCCCGTACGAGCACGTCGCCAGACCCTCCATGTAAGGAGAATACAGATGGGTATCTTCCAGAGACGGGGTGTTTGTCGCAAGCCCAATCTCGATGTAGTTGAAAAATGCCGAGGAAAGCCCATTTACCAGCTTTGGGATCTGCGTCTTTCCGGTGTTCACCACCAGGTTCTTGAACGTGTCCTTGGACAAAACTTTCCCGCCTCTCCAGTGAATGAGTTCAAACTGCCCGTGTACCGGAACAGACTCGTTGAATCCACCTATTCTATCGTCAATTGATGCACCAATCATAACAATCAGTCTCCTTCATTCCTTATGATACTTTGTCCTTCGGGTACCGCGTGAACGAGATCTCCCATACAAATTCCAGGAAATCCCCAATCTGCATCACCCGATCGAAAAATGTTCTCCTGTTCAATATCGGAGTCGAATCCACGGTGTGACTATCAACCGAAATGCACGCTTCATTAATATGAACCGGCTCGGTAAAGTCAAACGTGCATGCAAACCGCGAAATCGCCTGGTAACCCCGGTCCACATTATTAGTGACCACGACGTTGGTTGCAACCGCCACCATTTCCTTGTAGAAAGTAAGCAGCCCCGTATTGGTAGGATCCGGAGGAAGAATGCTCAACGGATCATGTGGATCATGTGCACCGGTACCAATCTGAATATAACGGAATGGGGTCGTAGAGGCCCCAGAAACCAGTTTCGATAGGTATTCCAGTCCAACATACGTAATTACGTTTTCAAGGGTCTCCTGGCTCTTTATGTGCCCATTCTTGTCACGATGAACAAGGGTTATACTTCCAGACACACCAAGGGATTCGTTGAACACTCCAACTTCCCCACTCGACCCAGCCAACTTCGCGGGGCCATCCGGACGCCGGAATATTTTCCCAACGTGTTTCCCATAGATCACTGTCGTATCTGTCCCGTTTCCATCTGGCTTATCTTTCAGATAATCTTCCCGTTTCCGATTCCCGGGAACCGCTTCGTCTACCATACTTCACACTCCTGATACTATGTCTTTATCGGGATCATATAATGCCTCGTGCTGAGGGTCTCTTCCGAAAAACAACTTCCACGTTATCGCCAGAATAATGTACGTTCCAGTAACCACGCTCAACGTCGATTGCTGACGAGCCTGCCACAGTTTAACGGTATTCGAAAATACCTGCTTCGCAATCATAACCGGGCTCCCCGCCTGCGGCCCGGAAAATATTCCAGCTTCGTTCACAGCAACGTCCAACGGGACCATAAACCTGGTGAAAACGGTATAGCTACCAGTCTGAATTGATTTCTCAAGACTCGATGTTTCCGCATAGTACGAAAAAAGCGTGGTGTCGGTATCCTCGATATCTTTAAAGACCCGCCCCATTATCGGATCCCCACCGACAGTGTACATCAAAGCACCGGTCTCGGGATCTTTTAACTGTGTGGTCTCTTCTCCCCCGATACCAATCTGCATATACCCAAACGACAGCGGGGTTACTCCCGTCATCATTTCGCTGATTGCCTTTATACCAGCATTGGTGATATGATTCTGCTTGGTTTCAGAATACAAAAAATGGCCATCTGGAGAAAAAAGGCTCGTGGTGATTTCTCCACGAATACCAATTCCAGACATGGCCTACGTTCCCCATCTGCCTACGAATACCCCTTCGTACGGAGTGGCATCGATGGGATTTATCCCGGCATTCGGATATCCAACCCCGTTGTTGTTATCGATAAGCAACACAATGGTGTTAGAAATCCGTATCTCCGACTTGAACATGAACGGATCCGTAATTGTTCCAACCCGTCCCACCCCAGACAGTGGCATGGTAATGCCATCCAAAATCCAGGTATACTTCGAATTGTCATGCTGATCGGTTCCCACCCCTTCAAGGATGAGATCCCGAGATGGGAAAAACGGATTTACCCAGTCAATCAACTTGTATCCGATTGTATGCGCCGGGATCGGATCTGTTAACGAAGACGATCTCCTTTCGTACACCACATTCGACGGTATCTGAATACTGACCGGCCTGCCTCCAACATCAAAGGAAACCATCTGTTTTCACCCCATCACGAAAATGTACGGAGTTACAACCGCAGGATTCTCATTCGTTACGTAAACCGACGTAAACGCCAGCTTACTCGGAATATCATTTAACTTTATTCCGCCCGAAGAATCCACATCGATCGGATCTCCAGTAGGAGAATTCAGCCGGACAATGAGACTCGCCGGCGAATCAAAATAAAACTGCCGGACCGGAAACCCAAAATCGATCTTGAAATTCGAGTAATTGGCGGGAATCGGCTGCTTTACCGACCTGTACACTCCGAGATAATTGAAGTTGTCTACAATATACCCACGGATCTCTTCCAAGGCCGCAGCAATCTGATACAACGCGGTTTCAAGGCTCGTCTCTCCACTCGCTGCCGCCGCCCCGGTGTCGATCGCTCCTGTATCCGAGAGATATCCCGGAATCTGCTGCCCGGCCGGCACGGAAGAAATCTCCACGGTCGGAACGAATTCATACATCTTCCCGCCGATACAAATTTTGTCTCCTCTCTGCGGCATTACAGTAATCCCGCCAGGAGCATAAGACCGAGACCGGCAGCGCCAACAGCTGCCGGGGCCTTACTCGCTACTACTGGCTGTTCAGTCATCTCCTGCTGCTGCGCAAGGGCCTGGGAGACCTTTGGTATCGAGCACTCCTGAACTTCTTCGTATTCGTTATTCATAAGAACCCACGAACCGGAGCCGTCCCCGACTGGAATCACGTACACCAGATCTCCATCTTCCGCCATTGCAATCACGCCTGAGCCTGAATCTCTACATCGATGTCAATGTAACTCAGTGCTGCCACGCCCTGAGTCCATGCAACCGAAATCGCTTCCTCCCCTCCCAGAGAGTGCACGACCACCGGCTTCCGCTTCTCGATCACAACCGCACTGTCAAGGGCCGGGTCGAATGCCATCGATTCGATCGGGACATTCGAGCCTGCAAGCGTCTTCTTGAAGTTGAAATCGACTGCAACCTTCGCCCCACTGATCCGGTACCCCCAGATCTTCAGCGCCCCACCCCTCGGGATACGAAGGGATGTAATTGCAGCCTGTAGCAGCTCGGAAGTCAGCACGAACGTGCCAGTGAGAGCCAGCCCATCAGTTGCTCCTCGCAGAGTCAGAAGCTCCCCGTAGCTGCTCATATGATTACCCCCCGGATCTGCGCCGCATAACTTGCAACGGCCGCATCTTTCTGCTTGATCAGCGTGGTATCGAACCCATAGTATCCGTAATCCTTCTTCAGTGCAATCTGAAGAGACGGATCCTGAACCGATATCGGAAGATCGACACGGTGAGCTTTTTTCTGACCAGAGAGAATCTCGTAAACCACTACCGGGTCTTTCGGAGTCTCAATGATCAGCTCTTCGTACTGGAATCCCATGCCAGTATAAACCGGCATGTTCGTGTCGTTTCCAAATAACCATCCCTGATGGATGTTCGGGAACTGAACGGTCTCGATAACACCCCGGCCGAAACCGAAGTTCTTGTCGATCCCGATAATCACATTGTCCCGCTGGAAACGATACTGTTTTACCCCCTTCGGATATTCCAGTCCGAGACGAAGCCAGTCCGGAGAAGTTCTCCCAACGATGTGGAAAATACGATCACGGTATTCCTCGTTGGTATAGAATTCGTCGTTTGCGTCCCATGCTCCTGTCAGTGGGAACGATTTCCCAGAACCGGTATATGCACGCGCCGGGAGAACACCATCTGCCGGGACCGCGACACTTCCCCCATCGTATGTTGGAAGCGTTTCTCCAGATACGAGCGGAAGAGAACCGTAATACTGGTTCGGATAGACATTTGCACGAGTGACAACCCTGAATACAAGAGATGTCTTTGTCGCCGGAATAAACGCAACCAGATAATCGTTGTCGTTTAACACCGGAATTGCTTTATCATTGAAGGACATAACACGCTCCACTTCAATCTTATATTGACGGTAGCGGTATAAAAAAGAATTGGTATCTTTTACTTTCTCTTAACGCTTCCACTCTCTTTAAACCCATACACCAGAAGCGCAGCTGCCCCCCCAAGAAGAAGGAGCGGAAACACCGCGCTCGGGGCCGCTTCTGCCAGGGCCGCACTCGTGTAAACTTTCCCCCCAGCTTCGGTACAAGCTGTAGCATCAAACATTTCAGATGCGGTATCACACGGATCCATGGTATCAACAACGACCTCTCCCTCTCCGTAATACGGCTGCACAATCGTTCCCTGGAAATAGTCGCAAGCTTCACGACTATACAAGGCATCACTGGGATCACACACTTTTCCCATGCAGGTCGCAAGGTCGTAACTCGGATCATTGATGTCGCACACCGGGACCGTCCCTGTATTCGCTGCAATCTTATCAATCATGCAATCCTGAAGATCTGCCACTTTCATCCCATCGGTGTAGCACTGGACACACGCGGCGTACTCATCGGCGGTGAGATCGATTGTAGGATCGTCACAAGGAGAGCCTGTAACCTGGCTCCCCGGGCCACCAGTGCCAGCTTTCTTCTGAATACACGCTGCAACAAGATCAACATTCTGCGGATCCGACACCTCTCCCTGGCACTGCTTACAAAGGGCCCGGGTTGTTGCATCGAGACTCGGATCACTGCAAATGTCAGTAACTCCTGTCTTCTCCTGTTTCTCGTGAATGCACATTGCAACCGTGTCCACATCCTGAGGATCTGCGACCTCAGTCTGACACTGCTTGCAAAGAGCCCGGGTCTCGGTATCCAAGCTCACGTCGCTGCAAATATCAGTAACCGCCCCGCTCTTCTGATTGAAGCAGTCCTGAATTTGAGTAACCAGCCCGGTTTTCGTAGCTTCATCTACCGCGGACCAGTTCCGGCTCCCAACGATCGAGTCAACGCACTCGATACACTTTGCCTTGTCATCTGCACTGAAAGACTTGGAATTGCACAGTTCGTGCGGATCCCCCGAAACCGCCTTGCTCTTCTCTGCAAAGCAATCCTGCATGTCAGTGACCACATCGTCGTACTGCGCCCTCGTATACGTTTTCCCATCGAACAACTCGTTCTCGCACTGCTTGCAGATCCCCTTCTGATCTGAAGACAGACTGCTGTCAGCGCACATCTGGTCGATCGCAGCCTGCACTTCCGAGTTTTCCTCGGTTCCTCCACCCCCGGCCCCGGCCCCGGCCCCAGCCCCGGCACCACCCGCGCCGGCCCCACCGGCCCCGCCAGCCTGACCAATCTTCGCCTGTATGCACGCCGAAACTTCATCGGCATCTTGCGGATCCGACGCGGTTGCCTGGCACTGCTTGCAAAGAGCAAGAGTTGCACTGTCAAGTCCTGCACTGTCACAAATGTCCCGGGTTGTATTCTTGAGATTCTCCTGGAAGCACGCAGATACTTCTTCTTCTGTAGCATCCGGAGAGGTGACGCACTCGTTACACAAGGCAAGATACTTCTCGGGCTCGTACGCAAATGCAGGAATGTTCTTGAACGTATCGACAGTCCCACAGTATTTCTTCTGGAGTTCAGCCACCTTCTTCTGATCCTCGGGGCTAAATCCCCCCTTATCCCCAGCCTTTCCTCCAACCCCGCCAGCACTCACAATCCCTGCTACCGCACTGACCCCCGCGACGCCAACCGCCGTGAGAATCCCACCGGTCAAGACCGCCTTTCCAGTAACCTTCCCAAACAGTCCCTCCCCCGTCAGCTTAGTAGCTGCATCTTTCTGAAGGCCCTCAGCAGCAGTTTTGGCAGCCGCTCGCTCCGCATCTTCTGCTGCACTTGCTTTCACCACGTCCTCCAACGCGGTCTTCTCTCCCTTCGCCAGCGCATCATCCCCGAGCATGGACCAATTCGAAAGCCGGTTTTTCCCGATGTTATCCAACGCCTCCTGAGTGAGTTTTGTGTTGGCCGTCACCTGCTCACGCGCCAACGCCAGGCTCTCATCTGTCATTGGGATTTTTGGAGCCTCCAGATTGTCCAAGGAGTCCTTTAAAGTTTGCCTGACGGTAAGTAACTGATTTTTTTCCATATCAGTTATCGTATTCGCTACCGCTTTGTCAGAAAGGACCCCATCCATTTCCGACAAAACCTGTTTCCCACTGGAAACTTCGATCCTCTCTCCGGCAACAGATGGCCTCAACACACTCGGAGCGGATCTGGCATCCTCAACGACTTTTTGAATCTCTGCCGATTTCTGAAGTTTTAACGCATTTAAATCCCCAAGTACAGACGACTTGGAAATTACACCGCTGTTGGCCACGTTACGAGGGATAGTACTGATCTTTTCCGCAGTTGCCACATCAGACGCTATCTTTTCTGCCGACTTAGCGCTCCCCGTAAATTTGTAAGTGTACCGGTAAAGCTTCTGTATTGCGGACTCTCCTGCCTTCGCCACTGTTTTTAAAGCACTTCCCAGTGCCGCCTGAGGCTGGAATTCCCGTCCGGTGACCATATCCACAGCCGTCAACGATCCTTCTGGAGCCCGCTCTGCAAATTCCTCTGGAGTGACCCCCTCCACATAAACCGTCTCCCCGTCTTCGGTAGCTAAAAAAAATCCTTTCTTATACGACATTGTGAAACACCACGAGCTCCTTCGGGTTAATTTTTATCTGCCCCGTTATGCTCCCCGAAGGATACTTTATAGTCTCCCGCTCATCTTCTGCCGCCTGCGGCCGGAACACGTCATACCGTGTGATGGCAACACTCCCGGTGACTCCTCCCGGGAATGCAAGATTTGTATCATCGCCGACCGCCTGGGATCTGAACCCATCGGCCTTTTCCGTTTTCACTTCATCATTCCGCGATTTTTCAAATAATCCTGCCATATCAATTACCACCACACTTACTACCGAAGCGATATGTTTTACTGGCATTTAACGATTGGGGAACTAAATTTCCAGATACCCCGGTACCGCAAATGTCCTCCCTCGGCTTCAAAGATTCACTGTTCTTCGCCTGCAACGCTGCCAGCTTCGTTTTAAGAGTATCAATCTGTCCCAAAAGTTCTGACTGACGAGCCAAAATCGTCACTTTCAAATCCGAAGCCTGCTTTTTCAGTGCAACGACTTCATCTGTATCGTTACAGTTACACTCCGGACACTGCACTGTCGTGTCTGCCATATTACGATCCACTCCCAAAACCGCTGGTGTTTTGAGCAAAATGCACGGTTTTTCCGGATGCCTGCAACGACGTTGAAATCCACTTGCTCAACTTCTGTTTCCACTCAGAAACCTTTGCCGGATCCAACGTGTACTGAGAGGCAAATTTGTCAATATTCGCCAACTGCGACTGAAGCATCTGAGTGTCACTCGCCTGAGGCATCCTCGACATGAACATCCTATCGATCTGCTGAAGTCCATTCCAGAAATCAACAACAACTTTGTCTTCGCTGTACACCGAAGCAACTCCACTCACTGCCGATGACCTCCCAAGAGTTGACTGCCCCCCGCTTTCAATAGAAATTCTCGACTTGAGCTGTTCAATGATCTCTCCAAGGACCTGCTCCTGGTATTCAGAAAATTTCTGAAGCGCCGTGATAATCGCATTCACACTCTGCACGGTCGCCGCACAATCACACTTTGGGCACCCACTCACCGGGGCCGAATCCCACTTCGTCTCGGGGTACGGTTCGGCCTCCACATACGGGCTCCCCGTTTCCTGCTGATATTTAAGTTTCGCTGCCCAATTCTCACCAGAAACGAGTGCCATCTTATATCCCGACCTTAGACCAGAAATCCGCGTTAGTCAACTTGAAATCGGAAATCGCTGCATCCACGGCATCATTAAACTCTTTTGAAAGTCGATTGTAATCATTAAATGCCGCCAGTTGTTCGCTGCAATATTTCGCATTCGCAGCAGCCGACCGCTCTTCAGCAATCTTCGAAATCTGCGCAGAAACATCTCCAAATAATTTTGTAACAATACCAGACAGCGAAGATCCAATAGTCTGCGAATACGACTCCAAGCTGTTTAGCTGACTTTTGTATTCGTTCAAAGATCGTTCCGTTTCGGCATCGATCCACTTCAGCCGTTCCAATTCTTTATTGTATTCCTCATTCCACTTCCATTTCGGGGTAGACGCCAACGGAAATTTCGCCGTAGTGTTTGCTTCCGCAGTCTCAAGATACCACTGAAATCCATATGGAAGCTCTTTCGCCGTAACATTGTACATCTGCTGCAAATAATCGATCTGGTTTTGAAAATCTGTCTGTTTTTTCTTTGTCAGTACCTCGACTGCACTCTGAAAACCACTTTGCACCTGAGCAAGACGAGATTCCCCGTCCGCCGTATTTCCACTCAAATACTGATAAAAAACATCAGAAATTTCATTTATCAATCCATCCTTTCCGCCGGGATACAATGCAATGACATCGGAAGAATAATTCATCCCACTAAGATTATTTACAATTTGAGCTGCAACGATCGCATACTCCTTCGCTTCTTTCGAAACATCACGCGCTGCTTCCCCGTGGACATACCCCTGATATTTTTTCACCGGAACAGACACCGAAGACCGGGATCCGTACGAACCCAAGAGCTGCTGCACAAGGCCCTCGCTCACCTCGGCTGGATATGCATACCCCTGCGCATTAAACGTGGCCGTTTTAACTCCGCTTGGAATCTTCTTGCCCACATTCCCGGTTACTCTTCCAACTCCCATAAAGTGTCACCTACGTTGTCGGAGGAACTGAAGAGGTTGTAACAATCTGTTTTCCGTCAAGAGCCGGATTATCTGTATAAATAATCCTGTCTATTATCTCCGTACCAGGAGCCCCGGTTCCCGTAGAAACTTTCTCCGTTCCGAGCAAGGTCGAATACTCCACCGGAGTCTTCTGCTGACCGGTCACCGCGCCGGCCACGGCCTCCCCCATCTCCGGGGCCCCGGCAACCAGCTCCGCGGTCATTATTTCCGGAACAACCCACTCGACCGGATGCGACAAGAAGTCTTCGAATAACCCCACTCCAACTTTCGCCCCGATCGTCCCAAGGCCCTCATCTTCTCCCTGCTTGTCAAGCCCAAGCGCCTTTGTATAGTACCGCTGGTCAGTCTTAAACCCCGTCAAATCCTGTGCTCCGCTTTCAAACAAATTATCCCATGCAGTCCTCGCGCCAAGCCGCTTAAGGCTCCCTTCATCCAGTCCTCGCAGCTTTTCAATTGCCCCGGTAGTAGTATCATATCCAAGATCCGCAAGCGATGGAACAGCTCCACCTATCCCTCCAGCAAGCTGAATTGCAGCGTTCTCGACGGCCCCGAAACCAGCACACAGCGGGTTCGTGGCATCCTTTGAACAAATGTTGTTCGGATTCGCTGCATCCAACGTCTTCCCAACGCCGCAGATGATGTCCCCTTCAGAACACTGGACTTCCGCTTTTTTTACAAACCCTCCAGTAATCGTTCCCGTCTCGATGTTAGGGCTCGCCACAGCCTTTTCTACTGGAGCGGTTATCGAGCCTTTCGGAACTTCCTTAACAGCAGAAGTCTTCCCACCAAAAAGGTTACTTATCCCCGTTGCAATTTCAGAGAAAAATCCCCCAAGACCAGGCTCTGCTCCCGCGGCCGGAGAAACCGAAGCCCCCTTAGCATTCATTGCTTGTATGGCCTTCGGTGCAACCTGCTCCCCAAGTGCCCCCTGCCCAAGATCCCCATAGACCTTTTCAATATTATTCAACGGGAAATCAAGACCAATTTTCTTTCCGAAATCAGTCTCCTGCGTGAACAGGGATGGATCAAGTACCCTTCCATCCAGCGGGAGAACTTTTCCCCCATAAAGTTCCGCTCCAACCCGCGAATAATTCACGCTCGCGTAATCGGCCCCCTTGGTAGCATTCATCTTTGCTACTTCTTGTTCCAAGTCGTCAGAATACTGATCCCTAAATTCCGAAATATTGAAGCGATTCGCCGCTTTCGTATCGTAGCTGACACCTCCCATTGGTACCGCAGGTGTCGTGGCCCAATTCTGATAAACCAGCGAGGTCTCCGGCTTTCCAACGCTCACGGTCCCGCTCGCCAGCTCGTTAACACCAAGCGTCTCCTCAAGAGTGTTGGTACCCGGATCGTACATCGAGATAGATCCATCGGCATTATACTTCGGAATGCCAATCATCTCTTTCTGTTTGTAGCTCCCAAGACTGGTATAATACTTCACCGCCCCTTCCGGGATGCACTCATCGGGGTATGTTTCATTGTATCCGTACTTCCTGACAAATCCAATATAATTTCCCCTCCGAATGGTGCATGTAGCAACATCCGTATGGCTTTCCCCGTATTCCCACACGTGAGAGGGATCTGCAACCCCCTCAGGAAGAGTACTCGAATCAACAACCTCACCCGGCTTGGGTAACACAGCCTGCCGCTTCTCTAAAGTATCAAGTACCGGCTCTTTCGTCGGGGATGTAATATCCTCATTTTTCGGAGAAAGTATATTCTTCACGTAATCCGTCGCAGCAATCGACGCTGCAATCGGAGCAATTACCGGGCTTGCCACTGCAAGCTTCACTGTCTGGGCAAGCGACTGCGTTGCTTTCTGAACATCCTCAAGACTCGGAAGAGACTTTAAGAAATCAGAACCAGTCTTCCCCTCCCCCAGAAGATTTCCTGTAGTTTTCAAAGCACCAGCCGATATCGTGTCCAGCAGTCCCTTGTCCAGAAGATTTGCAGCCGATTTCCCGGCATCTCCTATCTTCTGTAATGCCCCCTCCTGCCCATCACAGCCGAAAATCCCGCACTTCAGTCCCCCAAACACATCCACCGATGGAAGTGAAACTCCCGGAGTCGCCCCAGTGGTAACTTTTGGAGCAGTTATCGCCGATACCACGCTAGGCAGCGCCACGGCCCCCGCCAACGCAGCCCCCAATCCGGCCCCGGTCGCCACAAGAGATTTTGAAACATCCACCTTCGGAATCTCTATTTTCGGAATACTCACCGTAGGCATTGCTATTTTTGGAACCGATATCTTTGGCATTTCAATTTTCGGTATCTCAATTTTGGGAACTTCGACCTTGGGAACGGAAATCTTCGGGACCGCCGCCTGGACAGTTCTCGTAGCCTGCTGAGTAACAGACTTCACCAACGAAGATCCCCCGGTAATTGCCCCCTGCGCAACTCTCCCAGCATCAGAAACAACCTTTCCAATGGTTCCTCCAGCACCGTGGGCTATTGAAGAAACAACTCCAGTAATGAACCCGCCCACAGCCCCGAAATCCATTCCGGCTTCCGGCTCAAAAACCGCTGCTTCGGGGCCAGGCACCTGCCCATTTAAAAAAACCTTACCGGTAATTGCCCCCGGTTTAACTCTACTACCCCCAGCATTCGACATTATAACATAATATCGAGCAAAAGTATAAAACACTATCCCGCTAAAAAAAGGAAAAATTAGATGCCCCACACGAGGTAACGGAAGACAGTTCCCGCGATATCCGCGGTAAGAGCTGCTCCCCACGTGTTGGTTGCACTTACCTGCATCTTCTTGGCATTGATCGAAAGACCATTGTTCGGATGCACTGCACTGACAGCAGTATCAATCGACTTAACATAGTCGTCGGTCTCGGTGTCTGCAATCGCTCCGCCAACAAAGCCAGAAATTTTTCCGATCTTGTCAAGAGTGATTTCCTTGACGCCGGCCGTAAGATCTACGCCAGTGAGGACCACCTCTACAATTTTCTTTCCATCGAACGTCGTGTCGATGATCGTCTCAACTTTCTTGTAAACCATGATGGTCAGCTCCCCGTAAAAAATTTACGGAGTTCTCCAGGTGTCTGCCATGGTGCCCATGAAGTCGTATTCGTAGAATGCGACACCGAGCCACTGGAGCCGGGAGGTTTTGGTTTCACGCGGCATCACAGACATGCGAGTGCCGAGGTTGTGCGTCAGGGTGATGACACCGGGCGTGTTGTACTGGTAGATGTTCTGGTCGCCTACCAGCGGAAGATCGATGAACGGCTGGATTGCGTTCGGAGAATACTTGGTCTGGACTTCCGTGGTCACATTCATATGAGTGATTGCCGGGGTAGTCCCGATCTCCACCAGACCGTCCTTCGCAAGGACAATCATCGAGTGTTTTTCCTGAGTGGCACGGGCCTTGTAGAATCCACCCGCGGTGGTCCCGAGGAGATATGCAGCCGTGCCGGCCGTGAGATCGACATCCCACTTGTTCATGTGACCGGTTGCACCGGTAACTGCACCAGCGACATCGGAGTATGCCCCGTAATTTGTCTTGTCAGTGGAGCCGTCAGGGTCCTTCACCCACATGAGTGCCTGAGGAGTGAGGAAATCGCACACAATCGAGCCGGGCTCGCCAGGGAACTTGATCGTCTTGTCATCTGGGAACAGAGCCTTTGCGACCCCGCCCATCTTGATCATGACGTTTTCCTGGGCCATCAGCTGGGCCGCAATGTTTGCGGAGATGTCCTTGACAAAGTTCACATTCTTGCGGTACGACTTTGCGATCGCCAGTTCCTCTTCAGGAGTAAGAGTGTTGAAGTCGAACGTATCACGACCGCCTGCAAAGAAATCAACTCCTGCCTGGATTTCATCTGCAAACAGAGTTTTAATTGCTGTGCTTGGCATAAATCATGGTTTGGATGCAAGCTATTTATAACATACGTACTACAAGTATTATTTGCATGACACGTACTACCAAAACTTCAAAGAAAAACGTCATTCAAATCAGATATGAAAAGGAAACTACCAGAACAGACTTCCTAGAAGTCCGTGCTCACTTCCCAAATCACGAGGAAACTATCGTCGCCCTCGTCCAATTCTGGAAAAAATACAACAAACCGGTGATGAAAGGATCTATAACTTAATTTTTAATGAAAAAAGACCTGGTGTGCTTAAAGCACACCGAGATTGATTTTTTCCATCTGGCTCAGGTTGGCATAGTTTGCTTCAACCCCACCCATCTTGGCTCCTGCCGGTGCCATAGGAGCAACCGGAGCGGCCTGAGGAGCGAAATACGCCTGAGGAGTTGCCGTCTGGTTTGCCTGCTGGACAACCCTGCGGACCGTCGGGGTCAGAAACCCAGACAGCGCCCCAGTTACCAGAGCCGGCGCACCGTACGAAACAAGTGCCCGAGCAACCCTCTCGTCACGGATCCCCTTCCCGAACATGAGGTTCCCGAGGCCGATTGCAAGGGCGACGCCACCAGCTCCGACCCCTGCCAGGCAGGAAGCGGTACCGTATTTCCCGAGCTGCGGGACAATCGGGGTAAGAGACTTCTTATCCACGAATTCTTTCAGAGCAAACGTCTGGGCAGAGCCCAGAACTGCCGCCCCGACATCCATTAAAATCTCGCTGTTCATCATATAACAGAAAGATAACACCTAATCTATTTTAAACTTACTGTCTCAAAAATAAAAAATAGACGATTATTGGCGGTATCGTGCCATTCCACCAGTTTCGACCCTCAGCGTTTTCCGATCTCCGCGTATTTTCGAAATCGTATAACCCACAGCAACAACCCCCACGATCACGCCCGTCCCGAGAACCCACGGTTTCAAGCTGTTCACGAAGTTCCCGATGTCCTCGCCAGTTTGACCGAAAAGCGTCGAGCCAGTCCAAGCAATCGCGTTCCCCACAAGACCGTAATCTTTCTGCTGGGTACCGGTCTCTCCCCCGGTCAACGTAGTATCTTGCTGCTTGGTGACAGCGCCAGGGTTCAGTATCACATTGTTCGGATCATACGGAACATCGAAAGCGTACGGATCTGGTTTCTTGGTAACGGCCCCCTCGTTCGACTTCTGTAAGACAGTAGAAAGAAGCCCCCCGGCCGCAAGACCACCAATCGCCGCAGAGATTGTAGGGTGGGCCTTTATTGCAGGAATGACCGTCCCCTTGACCGCAGACGATGCAACAGAACCCGCCTTCTCACCAACCGACACTCCCGCTTTAATCACGGCCGAGGACTCCGCCGCAAGCCGGCCCGGAAGAGTCATGTTCTGAATGATCGTCCCTTGAAGATCCTGTAAAACACTATACGGAGGAGTAGAACCAATCTTCGAGACATACATGTCAGCAACATCATCGATCTTCACCTTTCCGTCCCGGACCCCAATCCGCACAAGATCGTTCCAAGCCGATTCCGTAATATTTGCAAGTTTCCACGGATTTACCATGTTTAATCCTCCCTCAACGCAAGGTACACAATTCCCAGCCCAATCGCCGCGGCAACCCCGACCAAAGCAAATGTCTGCGCATTCACACCGATCTCCATAGTGCCACCAGTCGAACTCTTCTTAGCCGATTTCAATCCAAGATTAATAGGAATTGTCGTCGTCTTCCCCCCGGTCAACGTCACCGTAAAGGCATCAGCAGAATACAAAGAACCATCTGCCCTGATCACATGCATCCCCGGCGTAAGGACCACCGTAGTCCCCCAAGAAGCAAGAATCCCCACTGGAGTCCCATCGACATAAATCACTGCATCTTTTACGTCTGTCCTGTTCGGGGTAAAAATCGCCGTACTTTGAACAAGACTCGGAGTTGGAGTACTGGCAATCACGTTGAAAGATGCAACCCCCTGCACCCCAATGGTTGATTCCGACTGTTCCCTCGCTCCAATCTGATACGCCCCCGACGCATCGTTCGATAACGTAAACGTAGCAGAAACTGTCTGAAGCTTTCCAGATGCAAAAATATCTGGGATCCCTAATCCAGAGTTCCCAACGGTGACCACAGGGCCTGCCTGCCAAACCTGCCCGGTCCTCCGCATGTATAAGTAGACAACCCCCCCGGTCTCTACTCCTCTCTGTACGGTAACCGTGGCAACAACCGAATCCCCGGGTTTATAGGATGTCTTCGGTACCGAAACGCCCACCACTTTCATACTGTATCGTTTCGCGCGGCAACATTTTTAAAGGTTTGGTAGACATTAACTTTTATGGACTATACGATGTCAGGAACCGTCCTCTGCATGGCCGGCATCCCAATTGAAAACGCCACGGTAGTGGTAGACAATAAATTTTCACTGACAAACGAAAATGGAGAGTTTTCTATATCTGGAATCTCCGAAGGCCACAACGTCCTTAAGGTAATTCACCGGAAATACTACACCCTCATCCAAGACGTGCAAGTGCGTTCAAACCTTCCCGGCACAATAATCTACCTGAAGCGGATCTCATCATGACCTCTATTTTAGAAGTAAAGAAAACAATCCAAAACATCATAATGCGAGACAGACGCATATCCGGTCTCGGGGTATCTCCCGACAAGCAAAAAATCATCATCTACACTCAGGCCGACAAAAACGGATGCCCATTCATCAACATCCCAAACAGAATGGCAGGATTTCCCATAGAAATCGTCTGTCTCAACCCACTGAACCCGAACTTCACGGAACCCGTTCCAGAATCAAACACCCCCTCCAAACTTCGGTACCGCCCAATCTGCGGAGGAATCAGTGCAGCACACCGTGACGTTTCAGCAGGAACCCTCGGGGCAATCGTAGAAGATGCCACAACCGGAGCCCCCCTTCTACTTTCAAACAATCATGTATTCGCCAACTGTTCTACCGAAGATCATCCAAACGCCCAGGTCGGAGATCCCATATATCAGCCCGGCCGGGCGGACGGAGCGGTCCAAGATAAAGACGTTGTTGCAACCCTTGCCCGATGGATTCCGTACAGCACAACATCCGACAATCTCGTCGATGTTGCCGTTGCAACTCCAAAACCAGGAGTAATCACATCCGGAGTCATACTTGGAGAAAACGGCGAATTCACCGTTCCGGGCGACATGATCCCGATAACAACAAAAACCCACGTAAAAAAGTTTGGAAGGACCAGTGGATTTACTAACGGAGATATCATCGACTGGGACTTTGCTACAACCATGACCTACCCCGGAGGAGCAAAAGTCAGATACGTCGATCAACTCCTTGCAAAACTCGACACATACGCCGGAGACTCGGGCTCCATTCTTTTAGATGATAACGATAACATCGTAGGAATGGTTTTCGGTGGAACCGAAGTCAATGGAGAAAGATTCGCCGTAGCAAACAAAATAAGAAACGTAGCTGCGCTTGCAAATTTAAAATTCGTCTAAAAATTTTATCTTCTAATATTCATTGCGTACGATATCGCTGCTGCCTTTTTATAAAGTTCGAGCCCCGGTTCCTGGGACTGTATTTCACCCAGCCACGTGTCCACAATCTCGTGATAATCTTCAAAAAAGTCCTCTTTTACGATCCCCTTATGAATGATTTCCCGGCTCACCATTTTCAACTTGGCAACCGCGCTCGGATCCATCTCCGATATAGTTTCTTTTATCTTTTTCTTTTCCTCGGTGGAAAGCTGCACCCATGTTATTCTCGTATTGTGCAAATGCTTACTGAAGGGAATCAGCGACATACGACCTCCTATTCTGATCTTCCTCAAATAAAAGTTTACGGTTTGTGCATAAACATCCAGACAACACCCTCGACGATCGTGGCAATAATCGCCCCGGCAGACCCCCCGTACACGCAGCACCTCACCTGTAATTCCCGAATATCTGCACTCGTCACCTTATCAATTTCAGCAACCTGCTTCCTAAGGGCCTCGAGGTTTTCATCGTGCCTCTGTAACTCAATAATTACGTGAGTACCCCACTTGCCCCACCCATCGTCGCCTCCAGTATCACCAAGCGGAGTTCTATCCATTTCCAACCCGCCGAATCAACACCCAGGAGCTTCTGTTTCCAGGTACACCGTGACAATAAATTCCTGGCCAGTTTTCTCATCAACTTCAGTTATTTTCGTCATGCGAATGACACACTCGGATGGCTTCCCATCTTTCCTCTTCAGGGTAGTAGGGGTACGACTATCAGTACATCCTTCTTGAATCTGCCCCATCCGAAGCCACTCTTCCTCGCTCCGGTACAAAATTCGAGTGCTTTGACCAATCAATTCTGACTTTTTATATCCGGTTATCTCTTCCATCCTCCGATTCGCATACGAAATCACTCGGTTTAATGTAATCATCATGCCAAAAGGAGTCATATCCAAAAGCATCGTCAACCGGGATTCCGCCACAGCAAGCGACCGCTGCTGCTCAAAAAGTTCTGCTGTCTGGGCCCGGATAAAATCATTTTTTGCATTCAACTTTTTCGTGAGATCTACCAGAGCCTTGAGATTTTCACGATTATCGTTATAAGTATGAGTTTCCTGCAATATTCCACCCACTATAGCATGTTTACAGAAAAGTATAAAAAAGGCACTGTCACTTTAACCTGGCTATGGCCGTGATCTCTGCCCCCGCATCCAACGGAATTTCAACATACACCACGGTTTTTTCATCGCGGTACTCCCCGCTCACCGTGAACTTCGAGAGCCCCAGATCCGGATTGTCAATATAGTGAAAACCCGATTTCTTCATCCCATCTCGAATTTCATCATGAACGGTTCCCTCCAAAAGCAAAAGCTTTTTCAAAAAATCGCTACATTCCACTTTCTTTTCTTCTGGAACAGATTTTTCTCCTCGGACTTTTACAACAAACCACTCCTTATTCACACAATCGTATTCGATTTTCACCCCGAAATCTCCGGCCCTGTAAAAAATCTCTCCATCTCCAAGAAAAAAAGATTCGTAATCTACGCCGTATTCTAAAAACAACTTCTTAAACTCCTCGCCGTGCTTAAAAAACGCATCCGAACGAAGATCTGCTGCTGTTTTCCCAACCAAAACCACCGTCTTGGCCACATCATCAATTTCAGAAAAACCCGTGCTCATCTTCCTCTAGCTCCCATGAGTTCTTCCGTCGTTACTCTCACACGGTCCTTAAGTTCCTGCTGCTTGCCCGAATTCCACCCGGACACATCCTGAAGATAACCAGTGACTCGACTGATCTGAACCACGTCATGCGATCCGCACTTCGGACACTTAGGTTTTCCGCACAGCGGGCAGTACGCGATCGAATCCGAAACCTCGTGAATGCAAAGATTGTGATCCAACGGGCACATTATAATCAAATTCGTTTCCCCGCAATTTGGGCATTTCAACTTATCCGGATCCTTCAATTCCTTCGGATAGGGAAACGTCACATGGCACGTCGGACACTTGTAATGCCTCTCATCGAGAGGAATCGATAGAAAATCGAATCCTTTTCCCACCGGTCCGAGCTTAGAAAACCTATCTACGACAGAACGTATATCATACTCGGAAGGTGGCTTTTGTTCCATGGGATCTCATATGACCCGCGGCCGATAAAAAAGTTATGTTTTATTCAGTCCCGATTTATCCCGAGCATCGCCCGAAAAAACGAAACTATTACATCCAGTAACCCCTTCCAGAACCCCACTTCCGGCACCGGCTCCGGGCTAGGAACCGGATCGGGATTCGGAGATGGCAAAGGGTCGGAATCTGCCGGCCGCGCTGGAAATGCCACGGCCGTCCCCGCTAAAATCACAATGATCTGAATGTGCCCGGTTCGGAAATACGGCTGCATATAAAGCTCGTCTCCGATCGTGTTGACCAGCGGAGTAGTGCCTCTCCACGAATTTACAAACCTCCAACGCCGTTTTCCATCCTTTCTGGTCCACCCTACCAGGCACACGGCATGATACCCGACAATTCGAGACACGCCAACAATCGGATCCGGGAAATCCCCACTCGGCGTAGCCCCTCCATAATTGTCAAAAATCGGTATGGTCATCCAGCATCCGCCATACGTCGTTATGGCGTCCATTATCTGAAGGCTCGGATCCCCGTTTACACCGTCGAGAATAACAAAATCTATTCCCTCACGGTCGAACTTGTACTTCGGAAGAGTCTCTTTGACCAGGTCCGCGAACTTTCCCGGGGGAGTCACGTACTGCCCCTCTTGAGTCTTTCCGGTTGGCCACATCCATTCAGGTACGATACCCTGATGCGTGATCACATCCGCTCCGTCCGTTATCAGTGCTCCATCCTCGGAGTCAGATGGTTTCACCCGCAGCATATTCCGGGCCAGATAGTAAATCGCCGATGCACTCACCGTATCGTCGGGAAGGATATCAACGACCACCCCGTCTTCTAGAGTCACATCCATCTTCTTGATCTCCGACTCTTCCGGGCTCGTCGGAATCTTCATTATACCCATCCGTAAAAGCTTCGAGAGACTCGCTCCCGAGCACCCGACACAATCCCCCTCTTCAGACTGATCGAGATGTGCCAGATTCTTTACGCCTGACGAAAGATAGTCATCCGGATAAGAAACCACCTTTGCCATTCGAGAAGAGATCTGACTAAACCGCAACTTTTCCGGCCTGTCCCGAGGTTTCGGACCAAATCGGTGCTTAACCCGATACCCCTTTTCAGACTTGTAATCCACGACAGAACGAAGATCTCCCGCCACCGCTCGGGCCACTTCGTCCCGGTCCTCTTCTGGAAACTCTTTTTTTATTTCGTCGATGGTAGCAAATCGTTTTTTCAGCAAAATCTCAATAATTCGTTTCTTTATTTCGGTTTTTTTCATGCAGCACGCTCTGAACTCTTACCTTGCATTTCCATCGCAATCTTCTTATTCTTTTCTGCAACCTCAAAAACCGACAACAAATTTTCCATCGGAACAGAAACCAAGCACTTTTCCGAAAGCGAAATGACTGCAAGCCCCTTATCAAAACTTATCCTTGAAATGCGTGCGATATAAAGAAAACCGAGCGGATGCAACCATAAAACATAGTCTCTGAGGCGAAATCGGTTTTTCAAAGCAAGTCAGTATCTTCGTAATCTTTAAAAATATTTAAATTCTCTTCACACGAACGTATCTCACAATGACAATAGTCACCGACAAAGCAGCCTATTTTCCCGGGGAGCCCATCGCCATCTCTTCACTCAAGAAAAATTCTACCGTCTATCTTTCTCCTCTTCAGGCTGGGTCCACACAATTGAACTGGACCCCACTTGAAAAAACCTCTTCTGGCGAGTACCGTGCTCCAGAGACCACAGGGATGTACGCCGTTGGAACCAACGAACTGGGAGGAATCCTAACCGAAACCATTATACAGGTGATAAATACCCCTGTAAAAACTACTCGGACAATCGGAATTTGTCTCGTGGCCACTCTTGGAGCCGTAACAATTGCAGCCATTGGTCTCGGATACTATGCATATCGCAAGCTGAAAAAGCCCAAATAATCAAACCCCCCTCTTTTTGTTTCCCTTTTACCCTTTCCTGAAGCCTCCGATCGCAGATCGTTCCCGCGTCCACCTCCTCTCCTGATTTCATCGTATTTCTCCCAGTTTTTCCGTGCCGCACGATCAAAACGATCAATTACGGACAAAAAGCGCAAAACTATTGACAATCGAGCGCCACACTATAACTATGAAATATCCCTGCCCATGGTGCGGAAGAGAGTTTGAAACCGATCGCGGGGTCTATGCGCATCTGAAAGGATGCAAACCCTACGTACGGTGGAGAAAGAAGCATTCAGAGATACACTTTATGGTTTTCATGAGGACCGGCTGGCGTCAAAAAATCTTCTTTCCAGGCTTCAAAATAAAAATTCCTACCGTTAGAAAACCAAGAAATCAACCTCTGAAAAATCAAACAAAAAAAAGCGCAAGCTCCAAATCGAAAAAGAAGCCCAGAAAACTTTTATGTACATAACATTATACCATTTTTCAAAAAAATAAAAATGCTACGGGCTCCTTTTGAAAACACGAATCCAAAGGAAAAGTGTGATTTGATTCAATCCAAGCAAGCAAAATGCTCCAATTCGGTTTATTCGAAAGGTGATTTCAGAAAAGTTTTATCTTATTTTTTCGATAATAATACAACCTCCAAAAAAGTGCCATCCGGACGCATATCATGCTCAAAACGACTGAAACCCCCCTAAATTTTTCGAATTTTTTTGCGATTTTTTGGATCTTCATCAGGCGTAAAAGTAAGTCAAAAAATCGGACAAAAGCGCATTGTCCAATTTGAAATCGGAGCTCAAATTGAAGACTTGTTCTCTCGGAGAAAAAAAATCGATCAAAAAAAGTTGCTGTATAGTACAGATCTAGGAAACGTTTTTTTAAGGCCAATTTTATAATAAAGTTACATAAAAGAAGTACCCAGTACGGCAGGATTGAAGCGATCCTCCCAATTATCGTGCCAAACGATGTACGAGTAGCGCAAAAATAGTGGGTTTTAGACGAAAGACAGGAGAGAGGATATGGTATCCTTTCGGGTAGCTTCGTCGGAGAGCTGTGACAAGATGTTTTCGTTGATCTGGTACATCCTGTGAAGTTCTCCTATGGTTGACATTGAGGATTTTAGGATGTTTGTTTCTGCCATGCGAGCTATGACTTTCCGGATGGTTTTCTTGTTTATTCGGCTGGAAGTTCGCTGGAAGCAGTAGTTTACCAGCGTGTCTTCAGAGCATTTTTGTCCTCTTCCGAGGGTCGGTTGAGATAAAATTTCTGTACCGACACGTTCTATTGGAAGGTTGTACGATTCGATGGCCTCCTGGTAGTTGTTCATGTGCTGAGTAATCAGGGCCTTGGCTTCATCGATGCCGGCCGGTCGGAACGGGCGGGCGGGAATGTGTTCTGCCTTTTCGTCGGCTACCCGTGTCATAACCGGGTCGATGAGCCTTCTGAATACCGATATGAGCGGATCAATGGGCGTTGTAGTGGGTACCGGGATGATGGTGACTCCGCTGTACTGGGCCCCGGAGACGAGGGTCTTGTGCCTCTCGGAGTACACGACGATTTTGATATGATCTTCGAATTTTCCCGGGACCGGAGCGGTACGAAGGATACCGTTTGTTGTTTCGTCCATCTGGATCCTTCGGATAATGTTTTCGAGTTCGGCGATTTTGTCTCGCAGGGCCTCGTAGTTTTTTTCTTCTTTTTCCTGGTCTGCACCATCTTGGGCGGGCTGAAGCATCAGTTCCCGGTAGTGGTCTCGCATGGCGGTCCAGTACGGGGTGGCAAAGTTGCACGAGTAGACGAACGTCATGTGGTAGAATGGAATGTCCAGGCCACGGGAGATAATACTGTTTTGGTAGAACACGTTTCCGCGGCCGGTTGCCCAATTGTTATGGATCTCGTCGATTCGATGATCGGTACAGGCTATAGACCCCCCTCCGAGGTGGTCGGTTACAAACGACTGTGATTCGGTGGTTGATGTGAGGAGAAGGAACGGTGTTTTTTGTTGATACTTGCGATTGGTTTCGGAATACAAGTGAATTAATTTCCAGAGGTATTGGGAGCTGTTCATTGTCTCTTCGATTTCGTCATCTGGATTATCGAGATTTTCTGGTGCCCCTTCTTCGGTATCTTCGATTTCCGGGTGTTTGAATATTTTTTTCTCTTTTTCGGGGTCAAATATCTCAAAGAACACGTAATTATTTGAGTATTTGAAATTCTGCATGGTTATGGTCTTTATTTCATTTTTTTCGATTTCGAGGCGATCTGTTACGTCTTTTACGAAAATCTCGGCTTCTGTTCCTCCGATCACGACCATTTTTTGGAACTTTGGAACGAAAAGTAATGTGTGCTCTGAAATTGCGAAGAGAGTGGATGGGCCGGGCTTTCCGTTTCTTCTTCCTCCGATCCACGCGAGCGCCGGAGCATGGAGCGGATCGAATTGAGACGTTGCCGGATACAGTAGTGGCTCGAACAACTGGGCCGCATCAGAGTTGGTTTTATGAATGTCTTTAGAATATTCGTCTATTTTTCGTAGGATTTTATGTTTAGTTTCGTCTTCGAGATTGTTGGAAAAATCAACTGTTTTGATAAGCTCGTGCATTCTGGCAATGCTTTCTGGAGAGTTATTTTCAATGGCGGCTTTCATGTACGTGTTTACGAGTTTCAGTTTTGAACAGAGTTCCATTATGGTTTTATTGACGGTAGTTATCCGACGTTTTCCTTCGCACTGCTCTGAAACTTTTTGTTCGAGTTTTTCGATAAACCACATCATCTTTTGGGAAAGCAGATTTTGAATTGAATAGCCGTCTTTGGTCCGGTACTCGTTTGCCAGCTCAATGCACACCGGGTAAAAGCTTCTTGTTGTAGTATCTTCATCGACGATGAGAAGCTCTCGTTCTTTGAGGGATTTGATTTTGTCCGAGGTGTTGTGGTAGTACGGCACGGTGAAACATATGTCGGCGATTTCTTGCGCCAGGTGAAGAGTGTAATAGGGGCACATTTCCTGAGGGATGTCTTTTACGGTGAGAATTTTCTTCTCCCTGAGGAGTTCGTGTGCTTCCTTTTGGAGTTCCATGAAGGTGATACCAACGCTCCCTTCGTCGATCGTGTCGTGGGGGCATTTCGGGCAGTGCTGGCAGTTTTTGTTTAGGTCGTTTTCGTTGCAGGCCAGTTCTTTGCCTACGGTGTGTACTGCCATGAGGTGCTGCTTGTCGGGCCGGGTGGAAATGATGCGTCTGAAGATATTGAGAGCATTGGCTACTGTCTCGTGGGTAGCTGCAAGGTAATTTGCGTTTCCAGACTGTATTGCCCACATGATTGCACGGAATGTTTTCCCAGTGCGTGGACCGGTCTTGAGCAGGGTAACTATCCATGAAGGGAGATTTTCTGGGAGCTCTGCTACGATAGAGACTGGAAGGTCAGTACAGTTTTTGGATATGAGGTCGTCGTGAGTTTCGATTATTTTGTCTTTTGCGTGCGCAATGGAGGTGATGAGGTAGTCGTGCCGATCGAATTTCGGGCGGTACCGGTGGGTCATCATGATGTTGAAGACTTGTTGATCGGAAAACCCATTTTTAAGAAGCCTGAAGATGGCCGATTCATCGGCTTCACTGCCACTGGGGAATTTTTGGTTTCGATCTGGTCCGTCGAGGAGTTCGTCTAGGACGGGATCCCGTGCTCGAATTTTTGCCAGGGAGACTCCGTGTGAAGCGATTGTAATGGTATCGTCTTTTGTTGATATTGGCTGGTTGGTATCGATATTTACGACAGATGCCATTTGTTTTTTTCTTTGCTGAACGGCGTCTTTTGTTGGATCGTTGAGCTTGAACCATGGGAACTGTTTGAATATGAGGTTCAAGTCGAGAACTTGTATGGGTGAATCCCATACAACTTCGTAGACCCCGGTTGCATCGTCGGAGAAACCTTTTGGTCCTTGTTTTGGAACGTACGAGCCGGGGCAGACCACGTATTGATTTTTACAACGGAGTTCTCCGGCGTCAATAAGTGGTTCTCCGTCTTGATGTTTGTCGGGAGAATAGTAAATATGGGGATTGTCGGCTAGCCCGGGGTTCTGGAAGTAGAACTGATACCCGCCGCTCCTTGTTTTTACTCCGAATGTATTGAGGGTCTGAGCAAATTCTGATATTTTGTCGAAGGGAACTACGGTGTTTCCCGGGCTGCTCGGGTCCATATCGAAATCGACGAAGCATAGGCCGTCTTCGAAGGCGTACGCTCCGTAATTGTACAGGTTTTTTCTGATGATGGTTTTAATAGTTTGGGGGGTTATCGACAGGGCTTCTCTTCCCTCTGGACTGAGAGGTTTCACGCCCTTGCTTGCGTGGATGACTTTTCCTTTGGATTTGATCCTGAAAAAATAGATATTATCGAGGTGAGTTTCTTCGACTCTGCGCAAGAGAGCTTCTGCAAAGGATACCTTTATATAGCCCGGAAGATTATCGGTAATTGTAGGTTTGCGCGAGTTATCACCATCCAAGGTGCTCACCTCTGTTACCGTTTCTGTAAAAATGCGGTATTTTTCGCGCTGCCTCGACTTGGATTGAGGGAGAGAGATCTCGGGTCGTTGTGGTTCGGCCCGGGAAAAAATCTAGGAAATTCAACACGAGCTTTTTTATAGAATTGTTTTTTCCGTGGCGCGCGTGTGAATTCATTCGAAATTCGACCTTGCTTTTGAATTTTGGCTTATGGTATAGAAGATGAGATAGTCGATACTATCCATCAGCGAGCGTTTGTCCATATGTTTCGGCTGATATTTAATTTTGTTTGTTTCGTTTAGTCCATCGTTTCTATGTTATCATCTGAAGGGTGCATGTTTTCGGCGTGGAATGTTCTTGCGAGCTCGATGAACTGGTTTCCCCATTCTTCGGCCTTTGATTTTGGATATACATGAAGTTCTGCTTCCAGTTTTGGGTTTTTCCAAGCGTCGGGGGTGATTTTTATGATTGCCACCCGGTCGGGGCGTTCGTCTTCTGGGAAGGACATGAAGTACCCCCCGAGCTGGAGTAGGTGAGTTTCTCTGACCGCGCTGGACGTTTTGATATCGAACAAGATCTTTTCGTTGTTGATTCTGGGGCATGTGAGCGGGCAGCAGAGATCGAATTTTCCCGAATATTTTTCTTTTCTGTTTAGGATTTTGGATTCTACTCTTCGTGGAAATCCGAATTGGAGGTGCTTTGTTTTGATGAGCTGCTGAAACATCATGGACGATAGCTCAAGTTTTGTTACAGTGTCGGAGTACCATTTATACATCGGAAGCAGATCGCTGGCGTCCAGGCAGTACCCGGACAGGGGGTTTAGGATGGCAAAATGGACTAGGGTCCCGGTATCTGCCGATTCGGTCAGAAGTTTTTTCCAGTTCTTGTTACGGGCTTTCCAGAGAGTTATTCCTTCTGGTTCTGGGAGGACGGTTTGTAATATGGTTGTTACAGACGGAAAATACGTTTTAGTTTCTGGATCGAAGTAATAATGTGACATTTGTTTTGGGAATTCTTCTTGTTTGTATTTAACGGTGTCGTTCCGTGTAGTTTTGAGAAATTGAGTTCAATTTGAAAACCTTAATATAGATTCAACTTCCTAGTAGATGCCATATGGCTGAATCAAAGCTTGACAGAAGTCCGGAGGATGAGGACGACTCGAATGAATTTTACAAGGTTTCAGAAGTAGCACAGATGTTGAAAGTGAGCAAGAGGACTGTTTTGAATTGGATCGATGACGGGAGTCTTCTTGCGTTCCGGCCCAGCCCGGGTATCATTAGGATTGCAAAGAAGGATTACGACGCATTCGTTGCCATATCTATGAGGTGATTTACCATGGTTGAAATTATTGCACAGACGCTTTCTGAAGCGCACGAGGCGGCATTCGACGCAATTTTAGAGTGCCACAAGGAGATTGACATTCAGACGCACGTTGACAAGAAGGAGTTTACGCTTGAGTTGGAAGGACCCAACGGGAGTGATGACTTCATGGTGATCAAGGTTCTTCACCCGTTGCAGGAGCCACAGATTTCGGCGGGATCGAACTTCGGGCCGAAGTTTACGGAGGCGTACAAGAAGCAGTTTTTGACGCTCACTCCTCCGAGGGAAGATGGCAACGGGGCCGTGTATACGTACTGGAACCGATCGGAGGACTTCCCGATACTTGGGCTTCGGTTTGACCTTCTGGGGAGAGTTTGCGGGACATTTCAGAAGGGAAATGGCAGGGGTGATGGATATAAGCAGATCTCGAAGCTTATTGAGAAGCTTTCTGCGGATCCGAATAGTCGGAGAGGAGTCATTATCACGTGGAGCCCGGAGCTGGATGCCGAGAGTCGAGAACCTCCGTGCATGGACCTGTTGCAGTTTGTTATCAGGAACGGAAAACTGAATGGCCGGCTGGTTTTTCGGTCTCAGGATATGCTTCTGGGGCTGCCTGAGAATCTCGTGGGAGGGGCGGCTATGCTGGAATACATTGCAAATGCGCTTGGAGTACCGGTCGGGCAGTTGACGATCGTGTCACTCATTCCGCACATTTATAAGAAACGCGACGAGAGCGATTTTGACAAGCTGCGGGCATATATCTTCGAAAAGAAGACTTTTGGAAAGTGGACTGTAGAAATAAAGTGGTAGACATGGGACTTTACCGGAAAATTGTTGATGCTGCCGTACGGTTTGCTTGTCACGAATTCTGTCCCGAGGAGAGAAGTCCCGGGACAGTGGTGGGGAACCGGTACCGTCCGGTTGCCCCAGGAGTTTTCGTGAGAACGAGGGGAAGACAATGAGCCATGGGAATTGTTTGATGGAGTATCAGTGCAATATTTGCGTGACCCGATGCAGCAGGTTTCGGAAATTGTTATCGGCGATCGTCCCGTGGCCGTGCTCGAGATTTTCTAGGGGTCCTGAAGAATCGCGCGAGGTTCACCCCCCGGTATGCAACAGAAAAAAGATCTGCTTGAAAGGAGGAGCAACCATCGAGGTAAATGGGGATTTTCGGGCATGTTGCATTGGAGATTCGTGCTTGAGTTACCCCTGTGATCAAATTAAGAAGGAAAGTAACAAATGACAGCAGACGATCAGATATCCAATTGGTTCCCTTACGAGAGTTACCGACCGCACCAGGAGGAGATGCTTCGCGCCGTTTACGATGCGGTTTCTGGTGGAAAGACGATACTAATCAATGCTCCGACGGGTAGCGGGAAATCCAGTAATATTTCCGCGGTGTTGGCAGCAACAACAGTTCGGCCGGTTATTGTTGCAGTGAGAACGGTTTCTCAACTGAACATTTTTGTCCGGGAGCTTGAAATGATTCGTCGGAAGAATCATGCCGGGCTTAAATTCTGTTACATTGTGGGTAAGGGAAAGGTTTGCCGGGTATACGGAGAGATCGGGGTAAACGAGCGATGTAAGATGCTGAAGAAGGCGTCGTTGTCGAGGATAAGACACGATGATATTCAGTCGGACTTATCCGGGCAGCAGATCAGATATGATGCTGCGAACCCGACCTTTTGCCCGTGGTATGTAAAGTCAAAAGATTACGACGACGACTTTGGGAAAGCGGTCGATTCGGAGGAATTGTGTAACAAGGCGGATGTATTTAGGTCAACTCTGGTTGATACCGACAAAGTGAAGAGTTTTGCCGGGGAGGTTTGCCCGTACGAGATGATGCGGAGGGCCTCGCAAGAGTGTGACGTGATAATTGTAAATTATCAGCATGTTCTCAATCCAACTATCCGGAGAAATTTGCTTGGACGGTTTTATCAGAATGACGAGGAGAAGCCCATCTTGGTGATCGACGAAGCTCACAATTTGGGGAATTCTCTTGAAGAGTTGCATTCTGTACAGATAGACCGGAAGACGATAGACCGGTCTGTAGAAGAGCTTTCCCGGCCGGCAGTTCTTGAAGTTCTGGGGGAGAGTTGCACTGCAACTGAAATCGACGGAATTTCAGTGATTTTGGGGAAAACGGCCGATCTGATTCGAGATCACGATGAAATGTTCAAGGGGGAAGAAATTTTTGATTACCGACGGCTTTGGGACGAAATGAAGTTGTCGGAGAAGAATCCGTGCAAATTTTTTGATTCTGTTTACGAGGCTTTAGAGGGTCATCAGAACAATGTGGATGGACGGGTTAAGAAGCCGGACGCCGAAGACGAGAGCTGTAAGAGTCTGCTGAAGATGGCAGGTTTCTTTTCTATGCTTTCTCACAGCATGGTAAAGGATCCGTTGTCAGATCCGTTGGAAGAGCAGGAAGACATGTCTATCGTGAAGATTTTTGTTAAAAATCAAATGGGGTCTGCCTTAAAACTGCGTTCCATTGATCCGAGTCGTGATGCTCTCGAATTGAAAAAGGCGCATGGTTCTATCGTGCTGATGAGTGGGACGCTTCACCCTCCCGAAGTATATGGAAAATATCTGTTTGGGGACGAGTCGGCGGGGTCCTTGGCATACTTGTCGCTTCCGAATGTGTTTCCCGAGGAGAATCGCAAGCTTGTGGTCTGCGTTGATGTGACCACCACTTACAAGGCGATGAATGAGAAAGGCGGAAATATTGTGGAAAATGAAAATAATATGCGAATTTTTAATTATATCCATGAGTTTATTCGGATCCCTGGAAACATAGCGGTGTATTTTCCGTCTTATTCCATGCTTCGGAAGTATTCGTTTATGATTCAAACGAGCAGGTATGGGAAGCTTCGAAAATTTTATATGGAGCCACAGAATTCGAGGGAGGCGGCTCGGATTTTAGAAGAATATATGGGTTTGCCAGCTCGCGGGGAATCTGGAGTTCTTCTTGCGGTCGCAGGAGGAAAATTCAGTGAGGGCATAGATTATCGTGGCGATACGATGGTGGGAGTAATGGTTGTAGGGCTTCCATTGGCTGCGTATTCTCCAGTTATGAAGCAAATTATTCGATACTACGAGAAGAAATTCGGGACCACTGGGAATTTCATTGCGTACACGTTGCCGGCACTTAACCGGGCTCAACAGGCTTTGGGGAGGGTGATTCGCACTGAAAGAGACCGGGGGTTTTTGGTGCTCTGCGAGAGGAGATACTTGGAAAACATGAGATCTTTGCCGAAGTGGATGAAGGATGAGGCGGAGCGGTGTGTGTCTTCCGAATTCCATGGACTTGTTATCGACTGGAAGGAATCTGCTGCCACGGAGTAGGTTGATGCTCGAAATAGATCGGATTTATTGCGGAGATTCTTTGGATTGGATCCAGAGGATCGATGATAACTCGGTAGACTTGGTTGTTACGAGTCCAAAATATAACGTGGGGTTGCAGTACGACCAGTGCCAGGACATGATGCCGTGGCCCGAGTATTATAATTGGTGCCGCAAGTGGATGCGGGAGGTGTACCGGGTCATTAAGCCGGATGGAAGGTTCTGCTTGAACCATTATTTGTCGTGCGGTACTTCGAAACACCGGAGCGCTCCATTGATGGATTTAAATGCTATTTGCGAGTTCGAAATTGGATTCAATCATCATGGCTTTGCCGTTTGGACTGAAAGTACGACTTGTAAGAGACAGGCGTGGGGTTCCTGGTGCTCGGCGTCGGCCCCGTACGTGAGCTCCCCGTTGGAAGGCATTGATATTCTTTATAAGGATCACTGGAAACGGGACACGAGGGGAGAAAGCACCATCACAAAAGAGGAGTTTATGAATTGGACTCTGGGGATTTGGAAGATGCAGCCGCAGCAGTCCCGGGGTGGATGCCCGGCTCCATTTCCGTTGGAGCTTCCAAGGAGATGCATTGATCTCTTGACGTACAAGGGGGATTTGGTCCTCGATCTTTTTAATGGATCCGGAACCACTTGCGTGGCTGCGAAGCAGGGGGGAAGACATTATATTGGAATCGATATTTCCCCGGCGTATTGTGAGGATGCAAGGGAGTGGCTTGAGACGGGAGTGAGACCCAGGCGGCCGACTTTGAAAAAGCACGATACGGGGAAGAAAAGGACTCTTGATTGTACACCAACGAAATACTGCAAATGCGGAGCTATAATTTTACGGGAGGAAACGATGTGTGAAACTTGTCGTTGGAAAGGAAAACTTGCAAAGAGGGGTGAGAAGCATAGAGAGGCCGAGCATCTGAAACGGGCAACTTTGTCGGAGCTTCTAAAATGACACTGGAGTTGTTGGAGAAGAAGCTCGCCAAGGCGAAGAAAAATGCCGATTACGAGAGGGAACGTTACGCGAGGATTCGAGCGTGGGCAATTTGGTATTTGGGAGGAAAGTGCGCACACTGTGAGGGGACTGAAAACTTAGAAATTCATGAAATCGAACCGGTGTTGGAGGGAAGAGGAAAACGGCAAGGGTGGAGAACGCTCAAGCGTTGGATGACATTGATCCCGCAGGGAGGGTGTGTACTGCTTTGCCGGGAGTGCCACATAACTTTGGGGCACCACGGAAATACAAATGACTTGAAGAAGGTGAAACGAGACAATGAAAGAAAATAGGCTTATAACTTTGATGAAGAAGAGAAGTAACGTTGCCGTGAATGGTCAGCGCATGATTCCCCTGGATATAGTTACGGAGGTCTTTGAAAATTCTCTTTTTGGGGAGTCTGTAGACGGCTACATGGATGTCGATTATTACAATGCCCATCGGGACGTTGCATCTCCCTTGATGAGAACGGAGAGCGGGATGATAACCGGGTTTTGGATGACCGGAAACGATTATCACAATGCATCCGGGTACTACGGGGCATATCCCCCGGGGTATATGAAAAAGATGTCCTTGCTGTTCCCGCGTCCAGATGTTGTGTTGCATCTGTTTTCTGGGAAGACTCCGAAGGGGAGCTGGGGGTCGTATCCAGTGAAGGAGGTGACGTGCGACATCAAGGAGGAAGTGCGCCCGGATGTTGTCGAGGATGCTCACCATGTGGACCGGTCGTTCGAGCCGGGAACTTTCGATCTGATTCTTTCGGATCCGCCGTATCTGTTGAATTACGAGAAGTATGGTACTTCTCCTGTCAACAAGAAGCTGGTTGTTAAAAAGTGCGCGCCTCTGCTGTGCAGGGGAGGGCACCTGGTCTGGCTCGATTGCATAATGCCAATTTGGGCCAAGCGGGATGGATGGAAACTTGTGGGGACTATCGGACTTGTACAGTCTACAAATCACCAGGTACGTGTTGCAACGATATTGGAGAAGATATCATGAACGGAAAATTTAGGATTGGAATATCAGGATCCCACTGCTCAGGAAAGTCCACTTTGGTAGATGCGCTTGCTGCACGAAAGGAATTCGAGGAATATCCTTTGATAAAGGAAGTTGCCGCGCAGTTTCCGAGGGGGAGACGCCAGCTTTTGACCACGCAGTTCGATATTATGACTGCTCAGATAAAGGAAGAGATGAAGTACAAATTTTTTATATCTGACAGGACGGTTATTGATAACATCGCGTATTCTCTGCTCAATTTCGAGGAATCTGTTTCCGGAAAAACCGATATCGACACGGTAATGGCAAGGATGAAGCAATTTTGTTTTTGCTTGAACCTGGAAAGTGAGTACATTGCAAGGAGACCATACGATCTCATGGTTTTTGTCGATGAGATGTTTCCAATAGAAGACAATGGAAATCGTTGTTTGAACGAGGATTATCAGGTTTGGATTTACAATTTCCTGAAGAACGAAATTTATGCTGCTGGAAATATTAATCGGATCCCGGTTCTTTACGTGGAGGGATCGACAGAAGAACGCATTTCAATGATTCTGGCGGCTCTCGACAGGATGATGAATTAAATGATTACAATGACGATAAATCAGGTGGAATATAGCAATTCTCACGACGGCCCGGTTATACATTTGTTTGGTCGTACCAAGAAGGGGGTTTCCGAGAGAGTGGATGTTACTGGTTTTCGTCCTTATTTTTATATTCCGGAAGAACAGGCAAAGGGAATGGGAATTCAGCAATCGGCCTCTCTCGATGAAGCTACTCAGTACAAGTCGATACGAGGAGAGGAGTTAAGGAGAATTTATACTCGGTCTCCGAGAGATGTTGCAGAAGTAAGGGAAAAATTCCGGCATTACGAGGCAGATATTCCATTCGGCACTCGATTTATGATAGACATGGGATTGACCGGGGCGGTTACGGTCCCCCAGGGGAATGTGTCGTATACGCAGGTAAAGCCCGCGGAACTTGATTCTCCTTCTCGGGTTTGTATGATTGATATCGAGTGTAACGATGAGAGAGGGTTTCCTGATCCGGAACGGGACGAGATATTGTGTATTACCTGTTGGGATTCGTTCGAGGGTGCGTACGTGACGTTTTTGCTGTCTCCAAGCATGGACACGGGCCGGAGGTTTTTTGAGAAATATGAATCGGGAAAGCTGGAAAATGGGTGTTTTGGAGAATTACATACGACGATGATTTATTCGGATGAGGCCGCGATGTTACGCGATTTTGCAACGTACGTGCGTGATAGAGATCCGGATATTTTAAGCGGGTGGAATTTTGCTGGGTTCGACTTGCCGTATATTATGGGCCGGATGGGAACACTTGGTATTCCGGCATCGAGCCTGGCGCGCATGCCTGGTCAGTCGGATCGGGTTGTTATACGGGGGAGAGCAATTTTTGATTTGCTTCTTGGGTATCAAAAGATGCATTTGACTCGGAAGGAATCATACCGACTGGATGCGATCGCAGAAGAGGAGCTGGGGCAGCATAAGGTTCGATACACCGGGACGATACACGATCTCTGGAAAAACGAGACTGAAAGATTCATCGAATATAACTTTAAGGATGTAGAGCTGTGCGTTCTTTTAAATAAAAAGGATAGTATAATTGAATTTTTCAGGGAGCTGGCGAGGTATGTTGGCTGTCCTTTGGACAGAACGACATCTTCTTCGGCAATTATTGATATTTACGTGCTTCGGAAGGCACATGGAAAGATGGTATTGCCTTCGAAAGGAAATTCTGTAGGAGACGAGTTCGAAGGGGCAACTGTATTTGAGCCGAGTCGTGGGGTACGCGAAAATGTGATTGTTTTGGATTTGAAATCGCTGTACCCAATGGCAATGATGACTATCAATGCTTCTTTGGATACAAAGGATCCGAAGGGGGAATTGGTTGCACCCAATGGGATTCGATTCAGAAAGTCCCCTGATGGCCTTGCACGGGGCATTATTATGGAGTTGCTGGCAGAGCGGGACACGCGAAAAGCGATGCGAAATAAGTATGCGTTCGGATCGAGGGAATACGAGGTCTTGGACATGCAGCAGGCCGTGATTAAGGTTATCATGAATACTTATTACGGGGTATCTGGGAACGAGAGGTTCCGTTTGTCAGATCGTGAAATTGGTGCTGCAATTACTTCTGTTGGGAGGGCCATTCTTGAGCACACCCGGAAAGTGCTGGCATCTCTTGGGTACGGGGTTATATACGGAGATACAGATTCGTGCATGGTTCAGCTGCCGGCCGGCTTTACTAAGGAGCAGACGATCGCGGAGGCAAAGCGTCTGGAAGGGATTCTGAATAAGAGTTATCAGGATTTTGCGGAAAAAGAATTGAATGCGAAGGTGCATTATTTTTCGACAAAATTTGAGAAGATTTATACTCGGTTTTTCCAGGCCGGTAAAAAGAAACGGTATGCGGGGCTTCTGACGTGGAAAGAAGGAAAGGATGTCAGGGAGGTTGATATGGTTGGCTTCGAGATGAAGCGAAGTGATACTCCTAGGGTTACAAAAATTGTTCAGAAAGAAGTAATGACGATGATTTTGGATGGTGAAAAATTTCAGAAGATTAAAGAATACTTGGCAAATGTGCTTCGAAAATACCGGGCCCGTCAATATCCTCTTGATGAAATTGGAATACCGGGTGGGATTGGAAAATCTCTTGCAGATTACGAGAATGCGGATGCTCAGATTCGCGGGGCAATTTATGCGAATACGTACTTCCATGCGGGGTTCGGAAAAGGAAGCAAGCCGAAGAGGGTTTATATTAAGAGTGTCACGGGGAAATACCCGAGAACCGATGTGATTTGTTTCGAATATGGAGATCAGGTACCGAAGGAATTCGTGGTTGATATTGAATTAATGCTGGAAAAGACGCTGAAAAAGCCAATTTCTCGTATAACTGATGCGTTGGGATGGAATTGGATAAGTATCGATCCTACTATGACGACATTGGGTCAATACGGGGAGGGGTTGCCGGATGGGGCTTAAGGTTGCGTGGGATATCGATGGAACTCTTTATTTTAACGTTTTGGAACTCGATTTCTTTGGGTGCGTTGATCGCTGGGGTGGAAGGGAGAAAGTGCTTCCGTTCAATCAGACGAATCCGCAAGTTCGTCTCGAAGAAGTTAAAAATGTGTTGACGTTCCGGCCGGAATGGATGAGGAAAATGACACTTTTGGAGCTGGTGAATCACGGGATATGTTCAGATGTGAATTTGATCATGAATCCGAGTGAACGCGACGACCGGCCTCATGAGTCTGCACGGTTTAAAGCAGACACGTTAAATGAGCGAGAATTTGACGTGTATGTCGATAATGATGATGTTCTTAGGAGGAACATGCAGCCGTACACAACGGCAAAGTGCGTCTCGGTAGAGGAATATTATTATGCTGGGGCGCAAGATATACGGATGCTGATATAAATGGTTGAAGGAAATTTTTTGGCATCGCGGCTGGCAGAAAAGGCAATTTCAGATGAGTGGTTTGCGCATTTCCAATACTGGATTGGATCGACTATCGTCGATCCCGGGAACGAAGATGTGATTGCGCAGTTGGTGGAACATTCTTCGGACGAATATGATCATGCGTCGGAACTTGCATGGTGGGTGAAGGACTTTTCCAGGGACGGGAGATTGCCATTCGTACTTACTGACGTTGGAAGGGCTGGAATGTATCAGTGTGGTCCCATAATTCCAAAGAGTTCTGACCGGGTGTCGATTGTAAAGGACAATTTGAAGGGAGAGCGATGCGCGGTCGAGTTTTACACGGGGTTCTTGGAAAAGCTGTCGAACGTTGATAGTTTTACAGCCGACCGGGATCTTGTGAGGATTTTGGAAAGCATTCTCGAAAAAGAGAAGGAGCATGTTTCAGATCTCGAGAAATTACTTCGTTAATTTTTCTTTTTTGTTAGTTTGAGAATGTTTATAAACTTCATGGTTCATAGAAGAGATGGCCCGGCTATACCGGGTGGAAAATCCCCAAGAGGAACAGTATGTCAGGAAACGACGTAAAAACGCTGAAAGTGTCAGACGTAAGTCTGGAAGAATTTGTTGAGTTTGTCAAGAAGAAGGATCCGGCGCTTTGCGAGCGGGCCGTAAAAGAAGGCCATCTGGACATTGCAAAGACGGTAAAAAGGGTAAAAGAAGAAGTTGTCCAGAACTTTTCTATCTTGACCGGTGTTACAAAAGCAGCCGCGGAAGTTCGGTCTGCTCTTGAGATGGCGCTTGCCAAGGAAGTTCCGTGCTACTATCTCGGGATGAAAGATCGCCCGGGTAGTAAGATGCCGGCGACCATGGCCCTGATGAAGCTTTCTGGAGAAGCTGACCGGAAGGGAACCCGGGCCACGCTGTTCGAAGCGAGAACATTCGATCCCAATCTGGAGATGGCCGATGGTACAAAGGTTCACCTCGATGGACTGGGAAAGATTACCCTGAAACTGAAACAGAATGACAAGTTCGATACGTTTGAGGTTGTCCAGCTGACACGGTACGAAAAGGTAGACCAGGAAAAACTCGCGTCGATTTTGGCAAGCATTGTCAACGATCCTCGCAAGTTTACATCGGATGATAAGTACAAGACTATCATCCTGATGGGGAACATCCGTGGAATTTATCCGGTGAACATACTTTCCAAGGACGAAGATGAGTCCTGGAAGGCGGTCGGGGAATACCCGCTGCTTGTTGCCAATGAGCTGGAGGGAGAGAAAAAGGAAATCACCCCGGTCTTTAAGATTGGCTTCGAACCGATCTACGGAGTTACTGTAAGGGTAACATTCGATGCGAGGAAATTCACTGCTCCGTACATTGGAGTGGAAGATATGATGGAGTGCGTAAAGTCTGCGGTCCATGATATCAAGTCTCCAAACGAGCAGGCCGCGGCGGTTGGCGAGATCATGGCCAATCGTGATGTGATCGTTGTCGGGTCCATATCGAAGGTCAGCACTAACAAGGCTGGATCGACGTTCATGGAAGTGAGCGGCTTTTCAATTGTCGATGCCCCTCAGAAGGTCAACTGGTTTGCTGACGCATCCACCACTGCGCCAGAGGAGACCAAGACCAAGGAAGCACAGGATGAAAAGCCGGCAGCGGCACCCGCGGCAGCCCCGGCAGCGGCACCCGCGGCAGCCCCGGCAGCGGCAGCCCCGGCAGCGGCACCCGCGGCACCCGCAGCGGCAGCCCCGGCACCCGCGGCCGAAAAGAAGAAGAAGAGCAAGGGGGCCGAACGGTCGTCTTCCGAGTCAGGAAGCAGTGCAGCCGAAGCTCCGGTGACCAAGTTCGATGCAGTAAAGGCGGCAATCCAAGAGTACTGCTCGAAACTTAATATGAAGCCCGAGCAGCTTACCGTGGAAATTGTCAAGGATCAGATTTGCCCAGCCGCGAAGAACGGGGTAATCGAGACGGCTCTTGACGAAATCAAGTCGGAAGCAACGGCATAGGCGTGTTGATCCAACATGCCAGCATCTATTTTTGATAAGACCCGGTTGCTTACTCCGGAGTTTGCAAGGTATATTTACAAGGGGGCTGGTGGAACCAGGGATATGAACCTGGCCGGGTACAAGCGCGCTATCGAAGGAGTCATTGTAGGTACCGAAGTAAAGGATGTGAAATTTCATTCATACTCGTATCAGAAGACGGCAGTGCTTGACGCGAATGTACTGATGCAAACGACGAACTTATGGGTATCGGTTGTTGTTTCGGTGAAAACGAAAGAAGGCGAAGTATATGAAGCGTGCGGAGAAGCAAACACCGATGAGCTTCACATAAAAAAGACGGAAAATAGTCTTGTGAGAATTGCAGAGTCTAGAGGACGAAAGCGAGCGTATGCTCAGGCTCTTGGAATAAGTCCTGAGGATTTCTTTGCCGATAAGACGAAAAAGTCTCGCATGGAAGATGTTGATACCCCCATGTGCGATCTTGATGGCGAGGAAGATGCGGACAAGGGATCTCGTGTGGATACTCCACCCGAGAAGAAAAAATTGAGTTTGGATGATCTTTGAGGAGGTGGCTGGATTTGGCTCCGAAATTTAATGAAGTGATAGTAGGCGAGAATGTTCAAGAGAGATTGGAGTTTAAAGAAGGTACTCCTGTGGTGTTGAGAAAATCGAGCCATCTTCCGTTCTTTTTTATTAGCGGGTATTTGAAACCGTCGGTTATCAAGGCCCTAGAAACGGATCTTTCGTATGAAGTGCAGGGGCACGAATATGCAGATACCTATAAGACGGGGGAGTGGGATGGGAAAGAGTTGCTGCTGTATGCCACGAAGAGAACTGGACAGCGATATTTTCCATCGGGTCTTTTAGACGTGGTAAAAGAGGAATTGGAGGATTTTGGAGTAGAATATACGGTGGATTATCCAGAAGTAGAAGATCTTTTTCACATCAAATTAAATTGGAAATCCGATATTGAGCTCTATCCCGATCAGCAGGAAGCTGTAGATGCAGCTTTGAATGCCGGTGTTGGAACGATATGCATGCCCACTGGCACTGGGAAGACAGTAGTGGCAATGGCGATAATGAATGAATTAAAAGTTAAAACCATAATTGTGGTTCACCGAAAAGAGCTGGTAAAACAGTGGGTAGACGCTTTATGGGAAACTTTTGGTTACGAAGCTGGAGTAGTGGGCTCTGGGAAAGAGAAGTGGAAGGACATTACGGTGGTGATGGTGCAGTCGATGCTTCGGAAGAAGGTGATGCCGCGGCCTTTTGATTTGATCATAATGGATGAAAACCATCATACTCCAGCGAAATCTGCGTATCGTCTGGCAATGAAATGTAATGCTACGTACAGGTTTGGTTTATCGGCGACGCCAAATCGTGCGGATGGGGCCGATTTGAAAATGTTTGCAGCCACGGGAAAAATAATTTATAAGTCTCGTCCGGAAAGTGCCATTTTGAAGCGTCGCATTGTGCGCCCAGAGTTCAGGTTTGTTGAAACCACTCATCCGAGAAGTATTTACCAGGGGATGCCGTTTCACGAGGCGTACACGCTGGGAATAACAGCCAACGAAGATCGGAATTATAAGATAGTTGCACAGGCGAAAGAGCTCTTGAAAGAAGGGCATAAGGTGTACATCCATGTTGAAGAGGTGGCGCATGGACAGTGGCTGGCCGGTCATATAGAAGAGGCCGAATTCGTGTGCGGGGAGGATAAGAAGGCGGTCCGTGATAAAATAATTAGAGATTTTTCAAGGGGAAAAATTAAAATTCTGGTGAGTACTTTGCTGGGGGAGGGGGTGAATATTCCGTCGATAACGGCGATTATAATGGCCGGTGGAAAGAAATCCGAATCGGGGTGTATTCAAAAGATAGGGCGTGCGTTGAGGGCACTGCCGGGGAAAAACAAAGCGATTGTGGTGGACTTCAGGGATAAGGGAGCATATCTTTTCGATCACTGGCAAAAACGATATGAAGCATACAAAAAATTTTACGGAAAATATTGCCCAAATTTGTAGAGAGGAGATACCGATGACAGAAGCATGTTTTGATAAGAATCGAGAGAAAGATTTCGTGCGAGCCGTGTATTCTGAATTTCAGACGAGAAAATTTGAATTTTATCATTTGGCTCGAAAGATTCCCGGCTATTCTGTTGGAATTCACCAGAGGCTGAGATTGGGGAAGCTCATTGCAACTTCGAAAGTTCCAGGCGCTGGGAAAGCGAGGGTTTGGCACTTGACAGAGCTCGGGATTGCATTGGCAAAGAAGGCGGAAAAGAAATGATCAATGACGATTTGATCGATTTGGTACGTGAGTTTGGAAAGTTTAATGTACTTGTGACTGATTTTCCATGGCCATATAAAAACAAAAAGACCGGGGGGAGTTTTAAATCGGGAAGTGCTCAGCATTATCCGGTCATGACTATGGAGGAACTAGCAGCTCTTCCAATAGATCGGATTTTACAGCGAAATGCGGTGGTTTTTTGCTGGGTTCCGGTGCCGCTCACGTACGAGGTAGCAAGATCGGGGATGTTTGAGAATTTCGGATTGGAGTTCAAAACGAAAATTTTCTGGGAGAAAGAAGGGAAACTGCTGTTGGGGCATTGGTTCCGAGGCCAGGTGGAAGAGTGCTGGCTGTTTCGGAGGGGTCGCGCTGGTCCGTTTCATTCATCGAAGCGAAATGTGATCTGCACACCGGTGAGAAAGCATTCGCAGAAGCCGGACGAGCTTTTTGAAATGATCGAAGAAGAATGTGATAAATGCGGACTGAATGACCGAATGGAACTGTTTGCTCGCGGGCGGCCGCGCCCGGGGTGGTGCGCATATGGTAACGAGGTAGATTATGACGAATACTGATATTCCTCCTGGGACAATGGTTTCTTTTATCGATCCCGTGTCCGAGAGACCGGTGAAGGGTATTGTAAAACTGGAAGGGACTGAATTTTTGGGGGTGAAATACGTGGGAAAGTGTTTGCCGGCGGCCCCCGGAAAGCAGCCTCGTGTTTTATGCAAAGAGGGGGAGGAAGTATTTGCGTGGATAAATATTTCAAAAGCAAAAGTTTTTGTAATACGGTAGTTGTTTTAAAGGTTTCTCTTTTTTTGGCAGGAATTTACATCATTTTTGGCAGATGACCGACACGTTTATGTCTTAAAACTGCCAATTTACGTCTATGGCAAAAGATGGGCCAATTAAAGTTGACGAAAAATCTATTTCCATGTTCACGCGATACATGCAGGAAAGGGCGAAGCCCACTAATGTGCGCAAGTCGAACAAGGAGATAGCTGACGAATTTGATATCCCAGAGCGGACGTTTCTGCGCAAGATAAAAACGGTTCAGCAGGCCATGGATGATTTGAACAAGGTTGCTGAACAGAACAGGTCGCCAGAGGATACTCCTTCGAAGGAAACGGCGTCGAAAGAGCCGGAAAAGAAGCCAAAGGTTCCAGGACGGGTGTCACAAGGTGTGCTGAATGCACAGGCCCGAAAGGGAGGGTCCGGTTCAGGCAATGCGGTTGCCGTTCGAGATGAACAGGCGTATGGTCAGATCGTTATGCCTGATAGAAACCCGCTTGATGGGTTGTCAGAGGATCAAGTGAGCCAGGCCGGAGTTGCGGTCGGGATAGTTTTCGGAGGGGGACTTGCAAAGATGGGGCAGGCTCTCTCGGATACTGATCGACCACTTGGAGAGCGGGCTCGACTCATGGCGCAGGGATCAAATGCCGTGGCGAATACGCTGCTGGGGGTATACGAGTCGTTGCGAGTGTTCGGGTTGATTGGGAAGACCGGGCAGCCGCAGGAGAAGGGCGGCCGGGGAGCGGTATTCAATGGTGATGGGAGTGACATCTACCGGAAATAAAGATTCGATCCAGATGAAGTGCATGAAAGGGCACTCGTTGGATGTCAACGAGAGCATGATCATCTTGAATAAGATCGAAACTGCTTTCAACATCAAGTGCCCGATTTGCGGAGCTCCCGGAGCAATCGAGTGGAAAAAAGTTGCGCTCATCATGGGGTTGAATCCCAAGGAAGTTGACAAGGACGCGGTTATCGAGGAGTTCAAGAAACGAAGAGACTCGCGTGAAAGCCGGCCGGACGCAGAGTTTCCCATAGAAAATGGTGGTGTGCCCGAGCCAACGGATTCGGGAGAAGAACGGGTAGTATTAGGGAGTGATACTGTGACGCCTGAAGAAGGAAGTGAAGAATCCCCGGGAGCGATGACGGAAGAAGAACCGACCGGGGAAGAGCCAATATATGCGGAAGAATCTGGGAAAACACAACAGTTGGAAATTCGACCGAAGAGAACGGTGAGCGGGGCGATGAAAGAGATTTCGATGTCTCGGGGGCAGCCTCCGCAGCAGCCGCCGGTTCAGAAAAGAAGGGAAGTTTTAATAGACGAGGAGACTTCGGAAATTACTCCGAGGGACATTCTGATTGCTGTTGTTGAAGATATGGGGTTGCCTCCCACGGAGACTAGTCAGCTTACAGAATGGGTAAAACTGTCTGTAGGTACTGAATGGGATCCGGATTCGGTTAAGGCGCTTTGCGAGAGGTTTGGGCTCACTCCTGCGGTGACAACAAAGATAACGAATCGTTTCCGCAATCAGCTTGAAATACGTCGAATGAGGCAGAGAAGGAACGAAGATCTTATGGATATTGCCAAACGTGTTGGAACGGGACCGGTTCCGCAGACCGGTTTTGCCCCGCCAGTGGCGGGTTCATTGCCTCGTTCGGGCGGTTCGTACGGTCCGGCTGGTGGGTCTACGGTACTTCCGAACCAGGTGCAGAACGATCCGTGCGCCGCGGCGGTCCAGGCTATAATTAATGCGGCCGGGGGAGTTATTACGGCCCAGACCTTACAGCAGATCGATGCCGTTCGAGCGGCATTTGGACAGGTTGCAGGGAATTCTCCCGCTGGAGGGCAGGGAAACAATCCGATGCAAATGTTCCAGATGGTAAAAGAGCTCATGGAAGTATCCGAACGGAAAAAACAGAGCCAAGAAGAGGAAGCCAAGCGGCAGGCAGATCTTGACAAGAGATTCGCCGACATGCAGAGTACAATTCAAAATGCGATTGCAGCGATGTCGGCTATGAATCGCGGTTCGGTTGCTGTACAGAATCCCCAGGAGACTCAAAATAAGATGCTTCTGGATACTGTGCTTGCCATGGTCAAGGAGAAGAATCAGCCTCCGTCGGCTCCGGCGGGAAAGACCCGGGACGACATGATTTTTGAGGAAATGTTCCATCTCATGGTGGAGAATATGAAGGGAAAGACCGAACAAACGGTAGCGCCTCTTCATCAGGAGATTGCAGACCTCAAGGACAGCATTTCTAAATTGGGGGGTGGTTACGCCGGGTTGCCAACAAATTCGGAACAGCTCCATGGGATCATTGATTATACCAAGGCTATGGCAGAGATCAAGAAAACCGATGCTGAGTTTTCTGACAAGAAAGCCAATCGGGACATGATCACCAACATAGCTCAGGGCGCTATGCAGACGATCGGAGAAGCGGTCGCTTCGGCATTCATGCAAAATCCGGGCACTCCGGAGCAGAAGCCTGTGGAGCTGTCAGAACAGCCGGTAGATGATGGGACGGTTGTGATGGTGGTTTGTCCGAAGTGTAGCATTCCATTGACGGCTCCTAAAGATGCCCCGAGGATTAAATGCCCGAATTGCGGGACGGTTTTCGAGCGTGCTACGCATGAAAAGACCAAAGAAGAGGCCGCAGAAGCGGAACGGCTGTTTATTGCACGGCAGAAACAGATCCGTGATCAAGCTGCTGCGGAGGCCGCGGCTGCTGCGGAGGCTGCTGCACATGGTTCCGGGCCTGCGGGAACAAGTGGGCCGGCTCCGGAAGAAAACCGACCGGTCTCGCAGCCGATTCTTGGGCCAAATGCGCCAAAAACAGATTCAAGCGGAAAAGAGATTGGTCCGATGAGCAGGTTGATACTGGAGCGCAGTGCGTCGTCAAAGCAGGAGCCGCCGGCCCCGGCCCCGGCCCCGGTCCCGGTCCCGGTCCCGGCACCGAAGACGGATGTGATTACCTCGCAAGAGGAATCTCATTCTTCTGAAGATGCAGGAGTAAAAAATATAAGTTCGCCAGATGAACATCCTTCAGAAGAACAGGAAACTACCGTTCAGGGATGACACGATGGATATCTCGGGTACAGCAAACAAACTGACTGGGGCGGCCGAAAACAACTTTTTTTCGAAAATTGTTGTGAACACGATTCGGAAAATACTTAACGATAGTATTCGAACTGTTCGGCCGGGTCAACTCGTAGAAGCCATCAGAAACAATACGTCGATTTGGGAAGTTGCCGGTGCAGACATCAAGAGCATTGCAAGCCGCGTTCCCAGGTCTGTAATCGTGGTTGGAAAGCCTATGTATCGGAAGGCTTGCCAGGCATATGGTTCTTCTACAGAGCTGGTGCTTCTCTGGCTCAAGGAGGACAATCCAATGCTATTTTCCTTGATTCTCAACACGGAGGGCGGGGTGGCTTGGTTTGATCATCAGGTAAAAGAGCTGACAACGAACCTGGGGCTGGAAGACAAGGAGTGAGATAATGGGGGACACTGGTAAGGCGCTGATGGTAGGAATTGCGTCGATCGTTGGGGGAACCATAGTGGTAGGTCTGTCAAAACGGCTTGCCGATGCAGTGGTTGGAGATCCCGATGAGATTGAAGCAAAAAAATATGAAGTGATGCATGAGCGTCTTTCCAAGAGAGATTTTTATATCCCGAGAGAATCTTCGAGCACCGGGACTCCAGAACCTCGGAGGCAGAAGTCTCACAGGGCATCCCCCCAAAAAGTGGACTCTCCAGCGGTTATGGATCACATACGGGGCGCTCTTCAAGAGTTGGAAACTGCGAAGGGAGCAACGAAGTGTGGAGTGTGCCAGAAAGGTATAACTGCCGCGATTGCAGCGGTGAAAGAAGAGTCCGCGGTGATAGCGCGGGCCGATTCGAAATTTAAGGTTTTACAGGAACTCAAGGATGCCGGTAAGATTCCAGTGACGGCTTCTTGGTACACTTTAAAGCCGAGACAGAAGGAATTTATTACCAAAGTTGCTGAAAAGAGGTCGATTAACTCATGACTGACAATGAAGAAGGTTTACAGACTGAACAGGATAAGGAAATGTGTGCCATTGCGCTCGATGAGGCGTTTGGCCTTTGCGGGAACAACGATGTGATCTTCCAGCAGATTGCCATGATGATGGGAATTCGTTCCGAAGCTCTCGATGCAGTTACTCCGCTGAAAGAAAAGTATCGTGGGGTTCTTTCGGTGGGCCCGGGAATGACTGACCGGTCTGCTGCCCAATGGGTAATTGCCCGGGCGTGGGATCTTACGGTGAACGAGAAGCTGGGAATCATGGATGCGTTCAATCGCGCATGGGAAGAAGCTGATGAAAAGCAAGGAAAATTCGACAATCCGAGCAACGAGGTGACACCGGAGAAAGACGATCAGTCGGATATCGATGAATTTCCTGTAGACGATCAGTGAGGAGCTGCCTAAAAAATGGCATCTGATGCATTTCGGAAAGAAATTCGAGCGGAATTGGAAGCCAGGATAAAGGGGAGATTCTATGGTCATCTTCCATTAATCAGGCACTTCGGACGAACAGGCGGTTCGGACGAACCGCGAGAGGTTGCAGTCAAGGCCCTCTACCTGATTTTGGCCGGGGGGATGTGTCCATCTTGCGAGCAGGCGGTGGAAGAGTACAAAAAAGAAATTGATTCCGGTGACATCAAGGTACTGGAACTGGAGAAAGATGAGAAGGCCATGGAAATTGTGCAGGGACTTGGAATCTATGCTCTTCCTGCGTTGATTGCTGAGGACGCTGAAGGGGACTATGCTGTGGTGGATCACGCATCATGACTAAAAGCAATTTGGATCCAAATACAACGGCGCTTGCCATCGTCAAAGTACTTGTCGAAACGAAAGGCACCAATTTGTATGGGATTTCCAAGCGACTGAAGGTTCCGAATTCGAAAATTTCGTATCATCTGCCGTCTTTGGTCGAGGCCGGCTTGGCTGTGCATGATCCGGAAACCGGGATTTACATCCCCCAGCCGATATTGACCGATCCGGATTTTGTTGCAGTGGTTGAAAAGGCGATCGAGACCATTTATTCTGCTGCTGCGATGATGCCGGATAAAGTTTACATGCAATCTGGCAAGGTGGAAGACGTAGAAGCTGCACTGGAGAATTGTATTCGGGCACGGGTTTCTTTGAGCCTTTGTCCCGTGTAAATCTTTTTTGCTCAAAAAATATTTTTTAAATAGTTGCTTATATACTTTTGATGCGTATAAGGTAAATGTCAAAAATTAAAGGAGAGAGAAAGACATGGGCGCAACTGGCGTTAAAATTG
>Ga0172380_10001109_pt1 | contig 47732 bp, 44 predicted proteins | sample Leawe162metaG_FD_119747 | JGI IMG/M metagenome (GOLD analysis project Ga0172380, IMG submission 119747) | Leachate microbial communities from a municipal landfill in Southern Ontario, Canada - Leachate well 162 metaG | ecosystem: Engineered > Solid waste > Landfill > Unclassified | place... | reverse complement strand
TACGGATGGCTCAAGCAACTCGGGTGAACTGAAGTCCTTGGCCGAATTGGGCATCACCAAGCTCAACCTGAATGCCAATGCTTCCACGGCCACCGACAACGGCAACCTGATCGGACTGGTGTCAAGCTACGAGACATCCGATGGAGTCACGCATCAGATGGCGGACGTCTGGTTCGCAACTCAACCGGCGGATCTGACCAGCAAGGTGACGGGGCTGACCCAGGCGATTGCGGAGTTCATCGACAATCCGGAGGGTGGTGCAGTCAGTACGCCGCTGAACCTGACGGCAGGTGACGCACCGGTGACCCAGAGCCTTGCGATGGCAACCAATGTGGGTGGAATTGTCGAAGCGTTGAAGCAATTCGATGCGAACGGCAACCTGCTGGGTGCCGCTGCCGGTACGGGGACCTTGCAGAGTGTGACCGCCGACTCGACGCTGAAACTGGCCGGCACTACCGACCCGACCAAGAGCGGATTGCTGGCGACTTCAGGCAAGAGCTAACCTAGCTAGTTAATCAATGCAAGGCGACAAGACCGATTCGGTCTTGTCGCCTTTTCTTTTGATTGAGGATTTGGTATCACCGGGAATTCACATGTGAATCGCCCCCCTTTTCGTTCTTATTTCGCTCAATCGAAATGATTTGAGCGTGATCTAATTTGCCTATCAGGTAACGAGTATTGGACTTTCGTACGCTAGGTATCGGAAGTTGATTAGCGAATAGAAGGGGAACCCCGTTGAAAGCAGTCATCCTTGCGGGCGGGCTCGGAACCCGTATCAGTGAAGAAACTGTGGCACGTCCCAAACCGATGGTGGAGATCGGGGGGCGGCCCATTCTGTGGCATATCATGAAAATCTATTCTGCACATGGCATTCATGATTTTGTCATCTGTTGCGGCTACAAAGGCTACATGATCAAGGAATACTTCGCCAACTATTTTCTGCACATGTCGGATGTTACGTTTGATATGCAAGAGAACCGGATGGAAGTTCATCATCGACACGTTGAGCCATGGCGTGTAACGCTTGTCGATACGGGCGAGCAGACTATGACGGGCGGTCGTCTCAGGCGAGTGCGCGAATATTTGGATGATGAGAATTTTTGCTTTACATACGGCGATGGCGTTAGTGACATCAACGTTACGAGACTTGTGGAGTTTCACAAGTCCCATGGAAAGGCGGTCACATTGACTGCGATTCAGCCGCCCGGCCGATACGGGGCTCTCAATCTTGACGGCTCCGAGGTTCGCAGTTTCGAAGAAAAACCTAAAGGAGATGGATCTTGGATCAATGGCGGATTCTTTGTCTTATCGCCGAATGTAATCGACTATATCCACGGTGATGATACGATTTGGGAGGCGGAGCCTATGGAGAAACTTGCAGCCGCTGGAAAGGTGAATGCGTATTTTCATGATGGATTCTGGCAGCCTATGGATACCTTGCGCGACAAAAACCGACTGGAAGAATTGTGGGCTGATGGATCAGCACCATGGAAAATCTGGTGATGAAACCTACTGCCAGCCGCGATTTTTGGCAGGGCAAGCGCGTCTTTCTGACGGGGCATACGGGCTTCAAGGGCGGATGGCTTTCGCTTTTGTTGCAACAATTCGGTGCTGACTTGACAGGCTATGCACTTGACCCGCCAACCAAGCCTAGCTTATTTGAGGTTGCCAAGGTTGGTAGGGGCATGCGCTCGATCATAGCCGATATCCTCGATGCCGATACGCTTGCCAAGTCAATGCGCGAAGTCAAGCCCGACATTGTCATCCACATGGCCGCCCAGCCCATCGTGCGCTACTCATACAAAGAGCCTGTAGAAACGTATGCCACGAATGTTATGGGCACTGTCCATTTACTTGAAGCCATACGCCAAACCGGTACTGTACGCGCCGTCGTCAATGTGACAAGCGACAAATGCTATGAGAACAAGGAATGGCCTTGGGGTTATCGTGAAACCGATCCAATGGGCGGCCACGATCCATACAGCAGTAGCAAGGGTTGCTCAGAGCTCATCACTGCGGCTTATCGCAATTCCTACTTCAATTCATCCGAGAACAATCAACACTGCGTCGCGCTTGCCACAGCCCGAGCCGGTAACGTCATCGGTGGCGGCGACTGGGCACCAGACCGTCTTGTCCCAGACATTCTCCGTGCCATCAAAACAGGACAGGAGGTCAGCATCCGAAGTCCTCATGCCATCCGCCCTTGGCAGCATGTGCTGGAACCAATCAGTGGCTACCTTGCCCTCGCAGAAAAGCTCTACGGCGAAGGCACGACCTACGCCGAAGCCTGGAACTTTGGTCCGAGAGATGAAGATGCCCAGCCTGTACAATGGATTGTGGAGAAACTGACAAAAGGCTGGGGAGAAGGTGCAACGTGGGCGTTGGATAGCGGCGATCACCCGCACGAGGCGCATTACCTGAAGCTGGATTGTTCCAAGACAAAGGCGAGACTGGGTTGGCACCCGAAATGGAATCTTGAAGATGCGCTGAATGCCATTTTAGAATGGCATCATGAATATGGTGCCGGCAATGATATGCGAGCCGTTACGCTTCGACAGATTTCCCGATACTGGAACGAGTAGTTTGCTCTGGAAAACGATGGGGCATTAATATTCAAATTGAGGGACTGTTATGTTGGCGCTGAGAAAATTTGAAACTGTTGATGGAAACGGAAAGGTTCAAATAGATATTCCACAAGAATTTGGCAGTAAGGTGGAAATATTGGTCCTACCTGTTGATAACGACGTTGATCTCCTTGAGGGGGCAGTGGATGCCTATTTCCTCGACAAAGCGTTCGAAGACGATCCGGTGGAAGATGCCATTTGGGAAAAATATATTCCTGGTACGAAGTGATGATTGGTTCCATTTTCTTATGCAGAATCCCTTTTGTTGAAAAGAAAGGCTACAAGTACCGTCCAGTCCTCGTTGTTTCGGAACCTAATAGCAAGGGTGACGTCTTGGCCTTGGTGGGTACAAGTAAGGTTGGGCAGTGGAAAGATGAATTCAATAAAGTAATTCTGGATCGTACTCAACTTGATTCAGGGAATCTGGATCAAGAAACGGTTTTTGTTTGTAGCAAGATAGTGACTGTAAATCGGGAAATTCTGATTGAGAAGCTTGGAGTGGTAGCGCCTGATGCCCTCGAGCGGATCATGAGGCTGCTGTCGCGACGACAGACCGAGTCTTTTTATGTGGGCGTGAAGAAACCGCGTGAAAACCTTCCTTTCGTGCCAGGGATATCTGCAATTCCGCCCTCTGGCAAAGTGATTGGATCGGCCGAATTGATAAACATGGTCGAAGCCTCTCTTGACGGATGGCTCACCACGGGTAGATTCAATGATGCCTTCGAACAACGCCTGGCAAAGTATCTTGGCGTGAAGCACGTCATGACTGCCAACTCTGGTTCGTCTGCCAACCTGATCGCCTTCTCCACGCTTACTAGCCGCAAACTTGGTGACCGGGCCATAAGGCCTGGCGATGAAGTCATCGGCGTCGCGGCTGGATTCCCCACCACTGTTAATCCCATCCTGCAATTTGGGGCCGTGCCGGTTTTCGTCGATGTCGCGATCCCAACTTACAACATCGATGTCACCCAACTCGAAGCCGCCATCAGCCCAAAAACCAAAGCCATCATGCTTGCCCACACATTGGGCAATCCCTACAACCTTGCCGAAGTCACCCGCATCGCGAAAAAACATAACCTCTGGTTGATCGAAGACTGCTGCGATGCACTGGGCTCCACCTACGACGGCAAACTCGTCGGGACTTTCGGCGATATCGGCACTCTCAGTTTCTACCCTGCTCATCACATCACCATGGGAGAAGGCGGTGCCGTCTTCACCAACAATGACGAACTCAAACGCATCGCCGAATCTTTCCGCGACTGGGGCCGTGACTGCTATTGCGAGCCCGGTAAGGACAATACCTGCGGCAAGCGTTTCGGCTGGAAACTGGGCGATCTGCCTCAAGGCTACGACCACAAATACACGTACAGCCACTTGGGCTACAACCTCAAAATTAGCGACATGCAAGCGGCTTGCGCTTTAGCGCAGATGGATCGCCTTGACCACTTTGTCCAAGTGCGTAAGGATAACTATACGCACCTAAAGGATCGCCTCAAATCCTGCGAAGAATTCCTGATCCTCCCTGAAGCCACGGAAAACTCAGAACCATCCTGGTTTGGCTTTCCCATCACCCTGCGTACTGACGCCGCTGTTTCGCGGGTCGATCTGCTCACTTACCTAGACCAGAACAAGATTGGCACCCGGTTGTTGTTCGCAGGCAACCTGACCCGCCAGCCATATATGAACGGACGCAATTTCCTTGTCAGCGGAACCTTAACCAATACGGACATTATTATGAACAGCACTTTCTGGATTGGTGTGTATCCAGGCATTACTGAAGAAATGATGGACTTCGCTGCCAAGAAGATTGAAACTTTCCTCGGTATTAATTTCTGAGCGTTATATTTGCCAGTGCCAACTTATTCAAGATAACCATAGGCACCCCGATGAGAGAAATTTCAATCAACGCTCGGCACATTGAAGGTCAGCCAATGTTTCGTTTGATCGACAAGGTCAAGCGTCTGGAAGCTCAGGGACGCCGTATCATTCATCTCGAAATTGGTGATCCGGATTTCGGAACCCCCAAATCTATCATTGAAGCAGCCAAGCAGTCCCTTGATAGAGGTGAAACCCATTACGGCAGTAGCTGGGGAATGACCGATTTCGTTGAGGCGATAAAGCGAACCACTAAGCGCTCACGTGGCTTTACGCCGGATACTGATCAAGTGCTTGTAACCCCCGGTGCAAACATCGCTATCTTCTACGCGGTATTCTGCCTGAGTAACCCCGGACAGGAAGTTCTCGTTCCCGACCCTGGTTTTCCGAGCTATTTGTCGGCAATACGAATGTGCGGGGCGATACCGGTTCCATATCCGTTGCGCGACCAAAACGCTTTTCGTATGCGTGCCGAGGATATCGAGCCACTGATTACAGACCGAACGCGGTTATTGATCATCAACAGTCCGCAAAATCCGACGGGAGCCATAACCGAGCCAGATGCGTTAAAAGAGATTTATGAACTTGCCGTCAAATATGACCTCTATGTTTATTCTGACGAGATCTACGCGCGGATGGTTTACGGTGATCAGGATTTCTTTTCCATCGCCACTCTTGATGGCTGCAAGCAAAGAGTCATTCTCTCCAATGGTTTCAGTAAAGCGTTCGCAATGACTGGCTGGCGCTTGGGCGCGATCGTCGCCCCCCCTGAAGTTACCGAACGCATGATGCTGCTCTTACAAACAACTTCATCCTGCGTGTCAGCATTTGTTCAACGGGCAGGTATCGAGGCAATCACAGGCGACCAGCAACCAGTCAAGACAATGATGGCAGAGTACAAGGCGCGACGCGATCTACTCATCGATGGCCTCAACAGAATCCATGGCATCTCTTGTCATATGCCTGGCGGTGCTTTTTACGCATTCCCGAACATAGGCAATTTCGGCATGTCATCGGAAGCCTTTGCCGATGCCATGCTGGATAAAGCTGGGGTTGCGCTACTGCCTGGATCTAACTTCGGCGATCAAGGGGAAGGCTTTGTTCGAATTTGCTACGCCTCATCGCGGGAGAATATTAGTGCTGCACTAGACCGAATAGCCGAAGCCTGCGAGACGCTCTAATCAATCTACTGGAAGACCAAAATGATTCGCGTAGCCGACTATATAGCTAGTTTCATCAGTGACCGACTTGGATTGAAAGACGTATTCATGCTCACCGGTGCCGGCATTATGCACCTGACCGACGGTATCGCATGCAACAAAAAGCTTCGTGCCGTTTGTGTGCATCATGAGCAGACTGCATCGATGGCGCTGGAGGCTTATGCGCGTGCAAATGAAAATTTTGCAGTCGGTTATTTCTCTACAGGGCCTGCTGCCACCAATGCGATAACCGGCTTGGGGGGCGCTTGGCAAGACAGCGTACCGTGCCTGTTTATCTCTGGACAAGTCAAACGATCTGAAGCCAGTCACAATGCCGGCATCCCCGGATTGCGCCAGTTTGGTGTTCAGGAACTCGACATCATCCCTGTCGTTTCATCACTTTGTAAGTACGCCGTACACCTAAATGATCCCTCGATGGTTCGCTATGAACTTGAAAAGGCGGTCGACATCGCCAAGTGTGGTCGACCTGGCCCGGTATGGCTGGAAGTACCGATGGATGTCCAAGGTGCCATGATCGATCCTGATACGCTTGAAGCTTACCAATCCACATACATCCAACCAGTGGCTCCGCTCGAGGATGTTCGATACTTAGCCGATGCACTCAATCACTCACAACGTCCGGTTATTGTAGCTGGGCGTGGTGTTCGGCTCGCTGGAGCACAAAAGCTACTCCAAGAGCTGGCAACAAAGCACAGCATCCCGGTTGTCACTCCTTATCTTGGCATTGACAACCTCCGACACGATCTCGATATTTACATTGGTAAGACCGGTGTAAAGGGTGATCGTCCGGCTAACTTTGCCATGCAGAATTCGGATCTTGTTCTCGCCATCGGTACGAGCTTGCATGTCACAGTGATTGGTTACGAATACGAGCAATTTGCCCGTGATGCGAAGAAGATCGTTGTCGATATCGACCCAACGTCACACAAGAAAAAAACCATCAAGATCGACCGATTGATCGAGTCGGATGCCAAGGTCTTGCTTGAAGATCTGATTCGCGAATTGGCTGCCCGTAATTCTGGCATCGTCAGTGCTGAGTGGCTCACCCGGTGCGTGGGATGGAAAATGAAATATCCGGTCTGCTTGCCTGAATACAAAGATACCGTAGGGGCAATCAATATCTACTCTTTTGTAGATCGGTTGTCAGCCCTTTCTGCCCCTGGCGATATGTTTGTTTCAGATGCTGGTTCAGCCTTTTATGCGGTTTCTCAAGGCATTCAACTGACCAAGGACAATCAGCGTCACATTCCTTCCAGCGCCATGGCGACCATGGGCTATTCATTACCCGCTGCGATAGGTGTATCGGCGGCTACGGGTGATTCACGTGTTCTAGCTGTGACAGGTGACGGTTCTTTCCAGCAGAATATTCAGGAGTTGCAAACACTCCTGCACTATAACTTTCCCGTAAAGTTGTTTGTGGTGAACAATGACGGCTATCTTTCGATCCGTGCTTCCCAGAAAAACTATTTCAAAGAACGCTATATCGGAGAAGGGCCGCGATCCGGTGTTACCATGCCAGACACTTTGAAGATTTGCGAGGCCTACGGTATCCCTGCTGCCCGCGTCTCCGATCTGATGGTTCTCGATGCAGCCATCCAGGTGGCGTTCGATACACCCGGACCCTATGTTCTGGATATTGTCACGCCGCCGGAGCAGGCCATTATTCCCACTGTATCGTCTCAAGTGAACTCGGATGGTTCGATGACGTCTCGACCTCTCGAAGACATGGCGCCGTTCCTGGATAGAGATGAATACCGTTCAAACCTGTTGATTGACGAGATCTGATTAATCGACGATCTCAGCGTTATTTGCTTATCTGCGTGTGACAAAGGAAAGCGGCTGAACCATGCGGATTGCCATTCTTGGTGCAACCAGCGAGATTGCCAAAGACTTGGTGTTGTCGTTTTCTGTACAAACGAGCTACGAGCTCATACTTTTAGCCCGACGGCGGGATGCAGTGGTTCATTGGCTGGCAAGTGCCGGTCTGCTCAGTCGATACACGGTTGCTGATTTCGATACCTTTGGAGTGGGGATGGACTTCGATGCCATTCTCAATTTTGTCGGCATTGGGAATCCTGAAAATGTTAAGGCAATGAGTGGGGCAATTTTCGATGTGACGCTGAAATATGATGAGATGGTGCTGGACTATATGCGGCAACACCCCAATTGTCGATATATCTTCTTGAGCAGCGGGGCCGCCTATGGTTCGTCCTTCGACGAGCCGGTTGATGAAAACACCAAGGCAATGGTCACAATTAACAATCACCAATCTCAGGACTGGTATGCGGTGGCCAAGCTGCTAACCGAATGCCGCCATCGTTCGAAGTCAGATCTCCCGATTGTCGACATTCGGGTGTTTAACTACTTCAGCCACACGCAAGACATTTCCGCACGATTCTTCATCACGGATATCATGCGAGCAATCCAATATCAAGAAACGCTGATGACTTCACCGGATAATATCGTTCGCGATTACATTGGGCCAGATGACTTCTATAAACTGGTTTCAGTAATCCTGGCTTCTCCGGCGAGGAATGACGTGGTTGATTGTTACACTAAGGCTCCTGTAGATAAATTCACTATGCTCTCAGCAATGCGGGCGCTGTTTGGCTTGGAGTATGAGGTGAGTACAATGCCGTCAGAAATGAATGCTACAGGCACTAAGATGAATTACTTTTCTAATAATCGCCGAGCAGAAACTTTTGGATACTTCCCATCAAAGAAATCGCTGGATTGTGTAATGGATGAAGCTTGGTTGTTGGTACATGGCTATGATCGTAATTAAGATAACAGGAGGTGGAGATTGAAAATCTGCCTCGAAAAGTCCGGTAAGGAGATCTATGATCGAATTGTCTTTAGCCTGACCATTGCTCTGGTATACATAACCACGATTGCGTATTACTGAGGCTAACTATCAAGGTGAAGCACATGCAAATATTTTATGAGCCAATGAAAAAATGAATTCTTCTCTGCCATTAATTTAATTTGGTCCAAGTAATGGGAAATGATCTGATCATTCTTGTCCTCGATAGTGATGTGGAGGAGATTTATAAAATATCGAAGGAAGCCTGGAGAATTAACGCCCAGGCGCACAACGCGAAAATATTCTTTCTGAATTCAAACAGGTCAATTACAAATGACACCCTTGTTGTTGAAGGAGACACTATTCACACAAAATGGATTAATAATTTTCACCATGGATTAAACGATAAGAATATTAAGGGAATACGCTATTGCGTTGAAAATTTCGATTTTAAATATATCCTTAGAACAAATTTGTCGTCATTTTTTAGAATCGACCTACTAAATAAATATTTGCAAAACACAAATCCAACCAATTTGTATACTGGCTCAATTGAACATTTCCCAATAGCACAACAGAATGGGGTTGTTCAGTATTTATCTTTTTGTAGTGGATCCGGTTTTATTATTTCTTCTGACCTGGCGGGTAAAGTAGTCAATAACAGTTTCAATATATCTTATGATTATATTGATGACGTCTGGATGGGCTTGGCCTTGTTGGATATTCCAAGAACGCCATTCAAAAGAGTTGACTTCTGCGATATCGATAGTATCAACAAAGCAAATTTTGTTGTTATTCAAGAGCGCCTCAAAGAGGCAGAGAAAAATGGAGTTTTTCACTTCAGAGTTAACAACAAATTTTTGCAAAAGAGAGAAGTTCTTGATGGTTGGGTACTCATGGCAATTCTCAATAGAACACTCGGATGGTGACGAGTCTATCTATATAGACTAGGAGCAGGAAGCTTTGAGCTACATTCCACTTGTTTCCATATGCATCCCAACATTCAATAGGTCTGGCCTGCTCGCTAATACGCTGGAAAGAATTGTCTGTCAGGACGCTTTCCAACACACACAGGAAATTGAAGTGGTAGTGTCAGATAATGGCTCGGAAGATGATACAAAGAATATAGTCAGTAAATATACATGTGCATACCCTGGAAAGGTTAAATACTTTCCCACTAAACCAATTCCGGGTGATGAAAATTTTGAGCGTACATTGAGACTAGGTAGTGGCCTTGTTCGAAAGCTTCTTAATGATTCGTGTCAATTGGTAGATGGTTCATTGGCCTTGTTTGCAAAGTTAGTTGAAGTAACTAGATCATATAAGCCAATAATATTTTTTACCAATGGTAATCATTTTGTGGACCAAGACATTGTCAATTGCAATGATTTAAACGATTTTATTTCACACGCCTCTTATTCGAGTACATGGATCGGTGGATTTTGTATTTGGGGTGAACATCTTGATGCCATTGAAGATTTTTCGGCATATGCCGAATATCATTTAGCACAAACAGATGTGCTATTGCGACTTGTCGCTTGGCGAAAACAGTCATTAGTGTTCACAAAACCTTTTTGTGTAGTTCAGGATCTTGGAAGGAAAAGCGGCTATAACATTGCTGAAGTGTTCGGCAGTAACTATCTTCGGTTACTCAAGAGACATGTAACTTCAGGACAGATCAGTACTGCGATATATGAAAAGGAGAAGAAGAAAGTTTTAGTGGAGCATATAATTCCTTTTTATTTTAGCAACAAGCACGACTTTTCAAGGTCTGGTTTTTTTAAACATCTTGAAGAATACAAGAATGATGACTACTTCTATGAAGCTATCGAGACATTGGTATTTTCGAGATTAAGCGAGAATAAAATGACATTGAGGTAACGCTTATTCTTGTCTTCATGACATTTTCAGTATTCACAATCCATTGCTGAGCAATTATGCTAGATGTAATAGTTAATCATCCTTCTCAAAGCGTTGAGAAAGTTTATTTTTCGGGGAACACGCCGGTTCTGTCAATTGGATGCCATAGCTATACTGGAAACATACGCCTTTGCGTTTACGACTATGATCAACGCGTTACCATCGGTAAATTTTGTTCGCTTGCAAATGATATTGAATTCACTCTGGTAGCTGATCATTCTTTGGACACACTATCAACTTTCCCGTTCGAGGTTATTTTCCCTGATGAAGTTGATCGCATTCATCAATTGACGAGAGATGTAAATTCCAGTCGCAGAGACAAGAAAAATGTGCTCATTGAGAATGACGTATGGATAGGCAGAGGCGCAAAAATCTTAACTGGTGTCACGATTGGGAATGGCGCTGTTGTCGGGGCTGAGTGCGTAGTCAGCAAGGATGTACCGCCCTATGCTGTAGTTGTAGGAAATCCCATGAGGATAATTCGCTACAGGTTCAGACCTTCAGAAATTATTCTGTTACAGGATATTTGTTGGTGGAACTGGCCACTGAATGTAATTAAGCAAAATTATGAAATCTTTTACACACGCAACTTGGATAAGATTACCTCATTAGGAGATCAATTAAGTTTGTCCTCCAAAAAATTGATCTAGGTACCTGAACTGTAACTTTAACTTCCACGCGTGTCATCTAATTCTTTTTTCCTTTCAATGATTATTAATATATCCCGCGGATTTGAAAATCGAGTTCCAAATAATGGAATTAGCGATGATGTCTACAAGCGGATAGTAAAAAGTTATCAATTATCTAAAGCAGATCAAGCCATAGCGGCACCTCACTATCAGGTGGGAAATGAATGGATACCTATTTTTGAAGAACATTTGAAAGAATTCATCAAAGTCATGTCTTCAGCTGATATGGCGCAAGTGAAAAGAATCTTTACTAATTTTTTTCGTGAAAAAGTCAGTGCTGGTCTTCATGGACTTCATTTCAAAATGGTAGAGAAGTATATGACCGAAGGAAGGAAGTCCGAAGAACAAGACTTGAAGTTGTACATGGATTCGATAATATCGAATCTAAATATATTTATTAGAAACTTCCCAAGAACAGATATATCCGTTCTGAAACGGAATAATTATGGCAATCCTTATGGCTACCATGTCGGTGATCTATTTCTGATTGCAGGAGCAGAGTATCACTACTATTGTGCAACAAAGATAAAAATGCTGTTGAACACTCTTGCTAATTGCAGAATCATGGAGTTGGGCGGTGGCTTCGGTGGTATGGCATACTACATACTCAGGGACTATCCTGAAAGTAGATACTTAGGTTTCGATTTGCCTGAACAGGCAGCGTTACAGGCATATTACTTACTGTCAAGTTTTCCAGAAAAGAGAATTTGCTTATATGGCGAGGCTGAATTAAACGAGGACTCGATTAATCGATACGACGCATTGTTAATGCCAAACTTTATGCTTGAATGTCTGGCCGAAGACTCAGTCAATTTATCATTCAATAGCTACAGCTTGGCAGAAATGGAAGTTGATGCGATCTCTAACTATATAAAACTGATTTGCAGCGCTACATCTGGATTCTTCTACCATCTAAACCACGCAGTTATAGCCAGAGTTAGCGCAGACTTGTTCCCTATAGACTATGATAAGTTTGAGTTACAGTTTAGATACCCTGCTATGTGGGGAAAATTTGATGGACGAAATCCGGTTTTAGATGAGCATGAATATATCTACAAGAGAATTCTATGAAGCAAATGATATCGTTTCCTCCGTGAATTCCGACGTTATATTTATGAAATAATCGAATTCGTGAAGGGTCTCGGTCCACAGGCTGTGGAACAAGGTGTCGAGACAGCGTTCATTGACCTTGGCAAAACCTTGAGGCCTTTTTCAACTCTGCTGCAAGCCAGGTTTTCTTAAGCCTCTTGAACGTATAGGTATAACTCTTGATGCGAAGATATTCACGCTGCAAGTCCAGCTGAAGGACTTCGTCCCAAGAATTGATAAGAAGCAATGGCAATTCGGAATAGGCGATGGTCCAGTCGGGTTTCACTATGATCGGTATGCAATCAAGATACAGCGCTTCCCAGAAGCGGTGTGTATCGATTCCATTGCCACGCGGACATAAGCAGAATTTGTGTTGTGCTAGGCTAGCAATGTACTGCTCAAAGGAGACTCCTGACTGTATGGTCGCTCCCGGAAAATTATGGGCGACTGCAAGGGCATGGACGCGGGCAGGATGAGTCGGACTGAGGTTAACGTATAGTAACTTGCGCTTCTCAATATGGCGCGCCGCTTCCACCAACTGTGCGACTTTGGTCTCACCCCATTGGCGGTTTGCCAGTCCAATGGGGAGTGGAGATAATTTGGTGTGAGCCACTTCGCAATTCTGTGCCCAGCAGCGGGTCAGTTTAGGCTGATTTAACAAGTTCAGATCATCCAGCCCAACGCTATTGTCAGAATTGTGCGCTATTAATACATAGGGTTTGCTGAGGCGAGGCGCTATGTAGCGCTTGAAGTAGAGCATCAGATGCGTGTAGATAAATATTGTTTCCGCACTTTCACATATATCAATGAATGCCTGATCCGGAACCAGCAACTGGCCTGCTTCATTTTGGGGTATCTCGATTTTCCGCTTGGAGCGGATATTGTCGGCCCCGTGAAATTGGGTAATGGTGGCAGTGGAAATAGTCAGGTCCGCGATGGCTTGCAGACGCTCGCCGGTGATGACATCGGCCTCATCGCTAGGAACGCCATGATTGAAGGGTGAGACCCCCAGCATGTCCTTCGAATGCGCATGGACCGAAAGCACCGGCGTGCGGACGCTACCTCTGCCAATCACTGGGAACCTGACACCCTGGATCACACTCCAGGAAATATCGAAGTCGCGCAAGTCCAGATCGCTGGATTCATTTACGAAAAATCGGCTATCGTGTGGTGTGTTGAGCCAGTGAACACCACCGATGTATTGCCCAATGGCGGCGGCATCGTACAGACCACCGAAGAGGTCTATGCCTTGGCAATAGCGCGCAGGATCCAGGCCTTTCTCTATTGCGTAATTGAGCGGGATCGTGGGCAGTGGTTTGGCAATATCCGGATTCCCGACGCAAAAGTTTCCGACACTTTCCATGTCGTTGATGTTCGGTTGCGTCAGCAGATGCTGAGCCAAGCGATCGGACGCTCGGGAATTGGCGATCCAGACGATGCCGGCAATGGCCCGGTTTCTATCCAGAGGTACGGCAAAGTCGGCAAAGGCGCGAAATGCAGCGATCTTGTCCGCCGGGTCGAAATACAGCGCTACATCGTTCTCAAGATGGACAACGTCTTCGGCGCCGTGATGCCGCATGAAGTCGGCAAGAACCAGGAAACGTTCAGTGGCGAAATACCAGAACCCATTGCGATAGTCCCTGTTCAGCGCGGATTGCGCGCGGAACTGCGTTGAAGCGGAACTGGCGGGAAAACTCTCAATGGGAACGAAAGAAAAGAAATTGCCAAACTGGCGTAGACGGTCGGACTGGCTTTCGTTGGCCAAGACAGCGATCTCGGACTTGGGTGCCACCCTGTGTGTGATCGACAGCGTATCACCCAGGTGGGAAGGTACAGGTGCATCTCCGCAATGAACAAAGACGATCATTGATGGCGCTGATGTACTTGAAAGTTGATTAAAAGAGTTTAACCAACTGTTTCACGCATGCAGCCCAGGAATAATCCTCGATAAGTTGTTGTCTTCCCTCTTTAAAAGGTTCCGTATTTGCCCGCGGTGAAGCAATAGCTTCTTCCATGGCCTGGATCAGATTATCGATGTCCGGCTCCAAAGTGTAGCCTGGCACGTTGAATCCACGGTCGGTGTTGTTGATTCGATTTGCGGTGATGGTAGCAGCGGTTCGCGGTTCGCAAAAGTCGTCTGTGGCGCCGCCAGCAGTGACGATCACCGGTATGCCGCACGCGATGGCCTCGATCACTGGCAGATTGAATCCCTCGGCACGATAAGGCGATGCGTACACATCGGCTATACCGTAAAGATGCCGCATCTCGTGCATTGGCAAAGTGACCGACAACAGTTTGATGGAGCCCAGAAGTTCATCGGAGGATAACCCCGGATGGTTTTGCATGATCCTTTGCAGTACATCAACCCCTTTGATGTGATAAAGCTTTTGTTCATCCTTCAGCACCAGCCTGGCCTGGGGATGACGTTTGCGGATGACGGAGAAGGCACGCAACAGGATGTCTACGCCCTTGTTGTCGACCATGGCGCCCAGGTTGAGAAATACGAAATCGTCGGGTGTCAGGCCGAGGTTCTGGCGAACAGCGTTTTTCTCCTGGGGCGTCAAGGGGTAAAAGATTTCGGAACTAACGCCGTGTGGCACGATGCTGATCTTTTGTTCGGGGAATCCAAACTCCATTAACTTCATCTTGGACCAGTGGGAAGGTGTCACAACAGAAGCGTTGCCACCAATCATGCGTTGCAGGCTGGGTCCGGCGGGCGGGAAATGCTCTCGTCCCAGTCCATATTCTGCTGTCAGGAAGGTCAGTGTTTTTTTTGCCTTCTCGTCCGATCTTTGAAAGGGCCAGGCGATCCGAAAAACGGTGTCGAATTTTTGTTTTTGCGGTGACGGTACCGCCTGAATTGCTGCCCGCATGGCCTCGGGGAAGTTGGGATTGTTGTCGACCGTATTCCAGTTTTGGGCGCCGAAGGGAATATCGCGATGAAAGAGGGAAAAATCGGTCAGTTTGGACAATTCAAGTAGCTGGTATTGATTCACCATGGCATAGGAGTGGTTGATGCCTCTCCAGCCTTCTATCAAAACAATTTTCAATATTTCCCTCCGTCAAACGTCTACAGGGCGATCACTGATATCACGGCTAAAACTGCTGGCAGTATAACGCGACGTGAGGGGGTGGGGTAATATAAGGATTGATTCAAAGCCTTTGCTGAACAAGGCTCCTTTATGAACAGGCAAGATGGCAACAGGTGAACGCATGGCATCAGTTAATGACAAGCTATTGAAGGCGATCGGTTTGCAGGGAGAAGGCAAACTGGAAGACGCTACCAAGTTGTTTTTCCAAGTGCTTAAGAGCGATCCGAACAATGGCGCTGCGCTCTACTCGCTGAGTGTTATTTCCCTTAATAGCGGGAACCCTGCCGAAGCGCTCCGGTTGAGTGAGCACGGAGTGAAAGCGGCTCCAAAATTTGCTCCGATGAGGTTTGTCCATGGCGCAGCTCTCCAGGCAGCGGGGCGCAAGGAGGAGGCGCTTAAAAGCTACGACGAATCTCTGGAAATTGATCCCAAGGCCATTGACGTACTGCTCAATAGCGGTGTCCTGCTGCGCGACATGCTGCGGCATGGTGAGGCACTGGAGAGGTTCAATCGCATTCTTGAGATCGATCCGAACCACGCCTCCGGGCTGGGCAATTGCGCAATCATTCTGACGGAATACAAGCAGAGCGAGCAAGCCATCGCCATGTTCGAAAGACTGCTGGAAATCAATCCCGATTACGACTATGGCCTGGGCCTTCTGGAATACGAGCGGATGCATATCTGCGACTGGCATGGGTTTGAGGAAATGTCCCGGCGGATCATCGAAGGTGTCCATGCCGGCCACCGTGCCTGCAAGTCGCTTGCCTTTATGGCCCTGTCCGATTCGGCGCAAGACCACCTTCAGGTTGCCAAAATCTTTGCTGACCATTTTTGCCCGAGAAGGCCAGTTTCCTTCTGGCAAGGTGAGCGCTATCGGCACGATAAGATTCGCCTGGCCTATGTTTCACCGGACCTGCGCGAACATCCGGTCGGTCACCTGATTGCAGGTGTTTTTGAGCGCCATGACAAGTCGCGTTTTGAAACAATAGCCATTTCCCTCGGGATTGACGATCAAAGTCGGCTACGTGCACGCATGCTCAAGGTGTTCGACAAATTTATCGATGTTCGGGACATGGGAGCCGCCCAGATTGCCCAACTGATGCGTGAGCTGGAGGTGGATATCGCAGTCGATCTGGGAGGTTACACATCGGATACGCGGACCGACATCTTTGCTCACCGGCCGGCCCCGATACAAGTGAATTATCTGGGCTATCCCGGCACCATGGGTTCAGATTATTACGATTACATTCTGTCCGACCGCTATATCATCCCGGAAGAGCATCAGCAGTACTATACGGAGAAGGTTGTCTACCTGCCGGACAGCTACTTGCCGACTGATGGCAGTGTGAAAATTTCTGAGAGAACGCCGACACGCAGCGAGTGCGGTCTACCCGATACGGGTGTCGTTTTCTGCTCGTTTAGTCACGACTACAAAATTTCTCCGCCGTTATTCGATGTCTGGATGCGGTTACTAAAGCGCGTGCCCGGAAGCACCCTGTGGCTCATGTCGCGTGGCGATCTATGCCAGCAGAACCTGCGCAAGGAAGCCGAGGCACGCGGGATCGAACCTTCTCGACTGGTGTTCGCCAGTCGGGTGCCCCTAGTCGAGGATCATCTGGCACGCTATCGACAAGCCGACCTGTTCCTGGATACGCACCCTTATAACGCTCATACAACCGCTGCGGATGCCCTGATGGCCGGATTGCCGGTGGTCACGTACATGGGCAACGCATTCCCGGCACGGGTGGCGGGCAGTCTGTTGAATGCCATTGGCTTGCCTGAATTGATCACGCATTCCTTGGATGAATACGAAGCTCTGGCTTTCAAGTTGGCGACGAATCCACAACTCCTGAAAGACCTGAAGGAGCGCCTGAATGCCAACAAAGCCACCTACCCGTTATTCGATACCGCAGGTTTCAGCAGGAATATGGAAGCGGCGTATATCGCCATGTGGCGTCAATATCAGCTTGGCGATGCACGTGACGAACTGGGCGGGTTCTTGCCGACGAAGGAGACGGCATGACGCGCAGCCTGGATCTGGGTTGCGGGGCGAGTCCCAAGAATCCCTTCAATGCGGACGAGTTATTCGGCGTGGATGTCAGGGAAGATCTTGAATCCAACATCAAGCGTGCCGATCTTGTCGTCGAGCCGATTCCCTTTGAAGACGATGCGTTTGAATATGTGACGGCCCATGATTTTCTGGAGCACATTCCGCGACTGATCTACGTGCCGTCAAGACGAAATGCCTTCGTGGAGCTGATGAACGAAGTCTACCGCGTGTTGAAAACCGGGGGACTGTTTCTTTCGTTCACTCCTGCTTATCCAAATCCGGAAGCATTCCGTGATCCGACCCACGTGAATATCATTACCGACCAGACCTTTTCCGCCTATTTTGACAACGTCAATCGCTGGGCATCGGGTTACGGCTTCACCGGCGCGTTCGTGATCACGCTGCAGGAATGGCGAGGGCCGCACTTGCTGACGGTGATGCAGAAGGTGCCCGTGCCAGCGCAATAAACAGAATTAGGCAAATGGCATCGGGCAGGAGAATCGCATGTCAATGATTGAGATTCATGAAAAGCATTGGACTGAATTCATGGCGGACAAACATCAGAGATCGTTGTATGACTCCTGGTGGACTGAAGGTACGGTCAATTATTGGCGACATACCCGCTTGCTTGCGCCGGTTCTGGATGTGTTGCCAGGTCTGAAGAATCTTTCCTGGCTGACGATAGGAGATGGTGCGGGGACAGATGCATGGCGTTTGCACCAGGCCGGATTTGACCAAGTATGGGCAACCGATCTGGATGACACGGTGTTGCGACAGACCAAGGAGAGCGGCCTGATTGCCAATTACAGCATTGAAAACGCCGAAGATTTGAGCTACGCAGATAATTCTTTCGACTTTGTACTATGCAAAGAAGCGCTGCATCATATGAGTCGCCCCTACGCCGCGATCTACGAGTTCTTTCGCGTCGCGCGCTATGGGGTTGTGGTGATTGAGCCTCAGGATGCCTGGATTGATTGGCCATGCCGAACGGATGCCACTTCGCCGCACTATGAAGCTGTTGGTAATTATGTCTACGAGTTTTCAGTTCGGGAATTGGAAAAGATCGCCTATGGTTTGAACATAATGGGTGTTGCGTCCCGGCATATGATTGATGTTTATGTTACCGGTTGTGAGTTTGCTTACTGCGTCGAAGGCGACCCGATTTGGGAGGAAACGCGTGAAAAGGTTGAGCAAAGTACGCGGGGAATGCTGGAGGGAACTCTCAAGCCGAATTATGTACAGGGGATCTTTTTCAAGAACTCAGTCGCTCCTGAGGTGTTTGATATGCTCGCACAGCAAAATCCGGAATGGCGCTTTCTTCGTACGGATACTAACCCGTCTTTAAGTGGTAACTCGGCTGCCTGAGACTGGGCAGTTATCAATGATTGAAGAATCGAGGGTGTGATGAAAAGAATTCTGGTGACTGGCGGGGCGGGTTTCTTGGGGTCGCATTTGTGCGACCGGCTGATTGCGCGTGGCGACGATGTCCTGTGCGTGGATAATTTCTTTACCGGCAGCAAGCGCAATGTCGCACATCTGCTGAGCCATCCGCACTTTGAACTGATGCGCCATGACGTGACCTTCCCGCTCTATGTGGAAGTCGATCGGATATTCAACCTGGCTTGCCCGGCGAGCCCGGTGCATTACCAGTTTGATCCCGTGCAAACCACCAAGACCAGCGTGCATGGCGCGATCAATATGTTGGGTCTGGCCAAGCGGGTTCGTGCGCGCATCCTGCAGGCGTCCACTAGCGAGGTTTATGGCGATCCAGAAGTGCATCCTCAGCCTGAGGAATATTGGGGTAAGGTGAACCCGATCGGCATTCGCAGTTGTTATGACGAAGGCAAGCGTTGTGCCGAGACTTTGTTTTTTGATTATCACCGCCAGCACCGTCTGGAAATCAAGGTAGTGCGCATATTCAACACCTATGGCCCGCGCATGCATCCCAACGACGGTCGGGTGGTCAGCAATTTCATTGTGCAGGCCTTGCAGGGCGAGGACATCACCATATATGGCGACGGTCAGCAATCCCGCAGTTTCTGCTATGTCGATGATTTGATCGAAGCAATGCTGCGCATGATGGATACTCCGGCAGAATTTACCGGCCCGGTCAATGTCGGCAATCCGGGCGAATTCACCATGCTGGAATTGGCAGAGACGGTGTTGCGCCTGACCCAATCGCGCTCCAAGCTGGTTTATCAGTCTTTGCCACAGGATGACCCACGACAACGCAAGCCGGATATTGCCTTGGCAAAAGAGAAACTGGGATGGGAACCGCGAGTGGCGCTGGAGGACGGTCTGAAAGAGACGATTGCCTATTTCAGGAAAACGCTCGGGGACACCGGGTTCACGGCTCGTTCATAGTTTTCCTGAGAGAGCGCCGGATGACTCCAATTAAGCAACTGTATGCCAATCTGCCTGATCGGGAGTTGCCCGCGCGTCAGGTGAGGGAATATATGGCATTTGGGCAGAGTGAAGCTTTTTTTCACTTGGCCGTTGCCAAGGACATGCGGGTTAAGATCCTGAGGGAACACTTTGCAAGAACGGGGTTGCGCAAGGTTTATCTGAGTGCGAATCTGGCTGGATTCGAGTGCGCTCTCGATGGTGTCGAGGTGGGCATTCTGGAAAAGGATTTTTTTCAGGAGCCTGATCCGGTTCGTCGTCTGGTCAAGAAGGTCCAACTTGGTAGTTGCGTTGTCATCGTCAATAACAACGATGCTGGCTCGGCTGAATCGCGCGAAGCCTATGCCAGGTTTTTCGAGGAATGCGAAGCAACATGCTTCGTGACATGGGACTGGGACAATCACCATTGGCTGGAACTGAGCCCTTTTCTGGCAGCGCATTCGGATTGCTATGCGCCTGCCCATCATGAGAATCTGTATCTGTTGAGCCGATACAATTGGCGAATCGCAGGACCGGTGTATTGTTCTTCAGTGCAATGGCCCCGAAAGTTTCTTGAAGAGCACTTGCCGGAAATGCTGGAAGCGGAACGCTCCGATGTCCCACTCGGCATGCACATTCCCTACACTCCGTTCAGTTTTCGGCTGCAGATGATTACGACTCTGAATCAGTTTTATCCGTCCATCGGTTTCAGCAGTCACTCTTTTCATGGGCGCACTCCGGCAGATCGCATGCGGGAATGGTGTTCGTACAAGACGCACTGGATTGCACCGGTGTTGAACGATGTGCCGATCCGGATCTTCGATGCCCTGGCGACGGGAGGGATCCCGATCGTTCCGGAATCTCTACGCTTTCTGCCCCCGGTGAATGCGATTCCGCGAGAGTTCATCGCTTTTTATTCCGCCACCGATATCGTCCAGCCGCAGGATTGTGTCGCTCGTGCGAATGGATTGTTCGATTCTGGCGGGCGCGCAGGCATGGTGGCGCGGCATCAGCTTGCCCTTCAGCAATATCACGGTGATGCCAGCATCCGGCAGATGCTGGGTTATGCCGCCGAAGTGCTCAACATTAAGGTTCCTCAATGATGAAGGATGTTGTCACACTTGTTCCTATCTACAAGGCCGAACTGAATCTGCTGGAAATGTATTCCCTCAATTATTCCCTGGATGCCTTGAAGGGTAGGACAGTGATTTTCATTGGTCCGAAGAATCTGGACCGCAGCTATTATTTGGAGCACTACAGTGCCATTCCTTTTGAAGCGTTCGATGCACCTTGTTTCGAGTCGGTTGAAGAATACAACCGCTTGTTGTTGAGCCCTTCGTTTTACGAGCGTTATTCGGATTACGAGTTCATCCTGATACTCCAGACCGACGCCATTATCCTGCGCGATGAACTGGATTACTGGTGTGCGCAGCCCTTTGACTATATTGGCGCACCCTGGCCGGAGGGGTATGAGCTATTCGTCAATCTTGGGTTGTTTGAAGGTGAATACGGAAAGCACGTCAAAGTGGCGGTCGGGAATGGTGGGCTTAGCCTGCGTCGTAACCGCAAGTGCATTTCCCTGCTCAAGGAATTCGAGATTGCAATCAGTGTGTTTGCCAGCACCGGCTCTAGCGAGGATTTGTTTTTTTCCGTAATGGCTTCGCTTTCAGGCGATTTCATCGTGCCCAACGAAATTACGGCGTCGCGTTTTTCGCTTGAACTCAGCCCTTCATATTATTTCCACGTCAATGGTGGAAGGATGCCGATGGGCGGGCATGCATGGTGGCGGCATGAGCCCGAATTCTGGCAGGCGTATTTGCGCGAAACCCTGCTCTGATCCAGTTTTGTCCGTTTTTTGGCACAAACATTGCTTGGATTATGTGGCATGGTCGCCATATTCGCGAGTAGCGATGCTTTCTGTGAAATGCGTCACGACTTCCTGGTTGGCATCTAACTTATAATAGTTTCGATTCGGTTTGCAATAAATTTTGCTCTTGGAGGTTCAGATGGCTACGGATGTATATACGGCAACGACTGCAACGACTGGACGACTCACCGCGGGTGGCTCAGTCACCAGCACGCTCGATACAGTAGGCGATCTTGACTGGTTTGCCATCACGCTGGTTGCGAACAAGTCCTACAGTTTCACGCTAGAACCTGGATTGACCGGTGGTCTTGAAGATCCCTATCTGAAGCTTTACAGCAGTGATGGGCAGACCGTTGCCGAAAGCGACGATTTTGATGGTCTCAATTCCCAAATAGATGTCGGTATAACCACTCCAGGCACTTATTATCTGGAAGCGGGCAGCGGCACCAATGGCGCGGGCACTGGCGCTTATGTGCTCTCTGCCTCGACGCCGATCGCCGATGATTATGCAGACAGTAGCGCGACGGCCGGGACCGTTACCCCCGGCGGTTCTAAAACCGGGGAAATTGAAATTGTCGGCGACGGCGACTGGTTTGCGATTAATTTGGTCGCCGGTAAAAGATACACCTTCTCCCTCGACACGGGCACGCTGAATGGCCTGCCTGATACGACCAATGGCCTGCCGGATCCATTGCTGAGTCTATACAGCAGTGCTGGCACTTTGCTCACGTCCAACGACGATGCCAATGAGCTGAACTCCGAATTAACCTATACGGCAACGACTACCGGCACTTTTTACCTCGCTGCCAGCAGTGGTCCAAATGACAGCGGTACGGGAACCTATGTCATTTCTTCTTCTTCCGCCATTGCTGACGATTATCCGGCTACGGTGGATACGAATGGGCAGGTCAGTGCGGGAGGTTCGGCGACCGGCCAGTTGGAAGTCGCGGGGGACAATGACTGGTATGCGATTAGTCTGGTTGCCGGTCAGCAATATACATTCAGCCTGGATTCCGGGACGACCAGTGGTCTTGAGGATCCTTTTCTCAGCATCTACAACAGTGCTGGAACCCTTGTGACATCGAATGATGATAACAACGGGACAAATTCGGAATTCGTCTACACGGCGACTGCCACAGGCACGTATTACCTCGGTGCCAGCGCCAGCCCAAATGCTGCCGGGACAGGAAAAGGAAGCTATACGATCGCAGCTTCCAATCCTTCGGCCAATGGTTCGACAATCGTCACCGGAACCACGAGCAACGATACGCTGACGGCAGGTTCCGGCAGTGAACTGATCGACGGCGGCTCCGGTACCGATGCCGTGTCTTATACGGGCAATCGCAGCACCGTCTCGATCAGGCATAACAGTGACGGAACCTACACAGTGACGGACAGTGCGGGAACCGATACGCTGACCAACATCGAGCAAGTCAAGTTCACGGATGTCACTGTCAATCTGACGGTGCAAGCCAAGGCGGCGTCGATAGCTGCGGCCAGTCTGAATTCCCTGACAGAACTTTATATTGCATTTTTCAATCGGGTTCCGGATGCGGATGGCCTGAGTTACTGGATCGACCAGTTCAGTGGCGGCCAGACAACCAATCAGATTTCCGAATCGTTCTACAACGTAGGCGCCTCAAGTCAGTACTCTTCCAAGACAGGATTCTCCTTGGACATGTCAAACGATCAGTTCATCCATGTCTTCTACAAGAATGTGCTGGGGCGAGCCGATGGTGCGGATGCCGGAGGTCTTGCCTACTGGAATGGGAAGCTGGCGGACGGCAGTTCGACCCGTTGGTCGCTGGCCCAGGATATTCTGACTTCGGCGCACACTTTCAAGGGTGATACGACCTGGGGCCATGTGGCCGATTTGCTCGACAACAAGGTGACGGTTGGCAAGACATTCGCCGTGGATGATGGACTGACCTACATCAATGACACTTATACTCTTTGCCAGAATATTGCGGCCGCGGTAACATCGACCGGAACCACCGATGCCATTCAACTTATTGGTGTCACCGATTCCCCCTTGTAACGGTGGCTGCCTCTGATGATTTCAACGAAGCCATTCCCGCTTTTGCGGGAATGGCCGTTTTCAAGGCATCCGTAGCCGATTGATGACCGCCAAATTTCCCCACACCGTAATTCAGTGCCTTACTGCAATCGCCCAGCATCATGGCTTGCAGGTCAACCCCGAAAGACTGATCGACGATTACGCGCTGGCGGCTGAGGAGCCGCCGGCAGCCATGCTGCTGCGGATTGCCAGCGACATCGGCATGCGGGCCAAGGTCGAGAAACTGAGTTGGGAAGACTTGTTGGCACAGGGCGGTGTGTTCCCCCTGATGGCCCGATTGAGCGATGGCAGCGGCGTGATCATCGTCGGTGCAAGGGCGGAAGGCGATGGCAAGATTGCCATGCTCGATCCCTTGGCGGATCGGGCGGCCGTGGTGCTGCTTGAGCGTGCGCAGTTTTGCGCGCGCTGGGACGGGGAGGTGGTGTTCCTCAAGCGCCATCATTCATTGACCGATCCCAACCAGCCTTTTGGTTTGCGCTGGTTCATCCCGGAAATCCTCAAGCAGAAGGTCGCCTTCCGGGACATCGCCATTACCGCCATCGCCATGCATTTTCTGGCACTGGCATCGCCAATCTTCTTTCAGTTGGTGATCGACAAGGTGCTGGTGCACCAAAGTGTTTCGACCCTATGGGTTCTGGCCGTCGGCATTGTGATCGCGACAGTTTTTGATTCAATGTTTGGTTACTTGCGCCAGTTTCTGACTCTGGCAGCAACCAACAAGATCGATATGCGCCTGACACGGCGCACGTTCGGTCATCTCCTCTCTTTGCCCATCGATTATTTCGAGACCACCACGGCGGGGGTCGTGGTTCAGCACATGCATCAAGTGGAAGGCATACGCAACTTCCTGACCGGCCGGCTTTTCTTCAGCGTGCTGGATATGGCGTCCCTGCTGATTTTCATTCCTATCTTGTTTACCTATTCAGTCAAGCTGGCGATGATCGTACTGGCGTTTACGCTCATGATCGGTGTAGTCCTTGTTGCCATGCTGCCGACCTACAAGCGCCGCCTTGATGCACTGTATAGCGCTGCGGGGAAGAGGCAATCCATCCTGGTTGAGACCATCTATGGGATGCGCACCGTCAAGGCCCTGGCCATTGAGCCGGCGCAAAGACGCAGTTGGGATCAGATTTCGGCGGAAACCATCAACATGCTTTTCCGTCTCGGAAAGTTTTCGCTTGCCGGGAATTCGGTGACGGATCTGCTGGGAAAACTGCTGCCCATCACCATCATCGTGGTTGGCGCTCAGGATGTGTTTGACCAGACACTGACGGTCGGTGCATTGATTGCGTTCCAGATGATCTCCGGGCGGGTTTCCGGCCCGCTGATTTCCATCGTGGGTCTGGTCAACGAATATCAGCAGACAGCATTGTCGGTGCGCATGGTCAGCAAGATCATGAATCATCCTCCGGAAGGACGTGCCGGGGCGGGTGGCTTGCGACCACAACTTACCGGTGAGATCAAGTTTGAAGAGGTCACCTTCCGCTATCCGGGCGCAAGTGTCGCTGCCCTGGATCGGGCTACTTTCACCATTCCCGCAGGTAAGGTGGTTGGCATCGTCGGGCGCAGCGGGTCCGGCAAGACCACCTTGACCAAGCTGATTCAGGGACTGTATCCGGTCCAGGAAGGCATCATCCGTTTTGACGGAATTGACGCACGCGAACTGGAATTGCCGCATCTGCGTCGGCAGACCGGGGTGGTGCTGCAGGAGAATTTTCTGTTCCGCGGCTCGGTGCGCGAGAACATCGCCATGGCCAAGACCGATGCCTCATTCGAGGAAATTGTTGCCGCGGCCCAGGCTTCCGGAGCGGATGAATTCATCGAGCGCCTGCCGCAAGGCTACGATACGCTGCTGGAAGAAAACGCAGCCAACCTCAGCGGTGGCCAGAAGCAAAGGTTGTCGATTGCACGGGCCTTGCTCACCAAGCCCAAAATTCTGATTCTCGACGAGGCCGCGAGTGCCCTGGACCCCGAGAGCGAATCGATCTTCATCCGCAATCTGTCGCGCATCGCGGTGGGCAAGACGGTGGTGATGATTTCCCATCGCCTGTCCACCCTGGTGAACGCGCATGCGATCCTCGTCATGCAACAGGGGCGTGTTGTCGATAACGGCCGGCATGCCGAATTGTTGTCCCGTTGTGCCACTTATCAAGAGCTATGGAACCAGCAAACAAGCCACCTGTAGCCCCGGCGCCGAATCCGCCGGCGGGCAAGGGCGCCACGGTCGTCGAGTTCCTTCCGGATGCCGACGAAATCGAGCGCAGTCCCTTGCCGCGTCTGGCGCAAATCACTTTGCATGTCCTGCTGGCGACGCTGGTGTGTTTTCTGCTCTGGGCGACTTTTTCTGAAGTGGATCTCATCGTTACTGCGCGTGGCCGCCTCGTCACGCCTCTGCCGAATATTATCGTCCAGCCTTTGGAGACCGCAATCATTACCAGCCTGGATGTGCGTGTCGGTCAGGTTGTGAAAAAAGGCGAGCGCCTGGCAACACTCGATCCGACCTTTGCCGAAGCCGATCAGTCGCAGTTGCGCTCGCGCTTGAGTAGTCTTGAGACGCAATCCCAAAGGCTAGAGGCGGAAATTTCCGGCAGAAAAGGTCTGAGCAAACCTGACGCCAATGCCGATACCAAGCTGCAAGCGCAACTAGGCGCCGAGCGCCAAGCCAACTATAGGGCGCAAATGACCAAGCTCGAGCAGAACATCGCCCGGTTGCGCGCGACGATCGATACCAATCAGCGCGACCAGCAAATGCTGTCCGAGCGCGTCAGATCGCTCAAGGAAATGGAGGCCATGCAGGAAAAGCTGACGTCCATGCAATATGGATCGCGCGCAAAATTGCTTGAATCCCAGGACAAGCGGCTGGAGGTCGAACGCGAGATGTTGCTGGCCCGGAGCCGCGAGCAGGAATTGCGCCGTGATCTGGCCGCAAACGAAGCAGAGAAATCGGCCTTCGAGAAGAGCTGGCGGCAGAAGACCATGGAGGACATGCTGTCCACTTCCCGCGATCGGGAAGACCTCAAGGAACAGCTGCAGAAGGCCGACAAGCGCCAGATGCTGGTGACGCTAGTATCACCGGCAGATGCTGTGGTTCTGGAAATGGCCAAACTCTCACAGGGATCGGTGGCCAGGGGAGGGGAGCCGATGTTTACCCTGGTACCCATCGCTTCCGATCTCGAAGCCGAGGTGCAGGTCGATGCACTGGATGTCGGTTACGTCAAGCTAGGCGACATCGCTCAACTGAAGTTCGATGCTTTCCCCTACCAGCGCCACGGCGGTATCAAGGCCAAGGTGCGCACCATCAGCGAAGACGCGTTTCGACGTGATGCCGCTCAGGCACATAGCCCGGATGCGTTTTATCTGAGCCGCATTGCCATGAACGACATGCACCTGAAGAAAATGCCGGAGAAGGCCCGACTGTTGCCGGGCATGACGCTGTCGGCGGAAATCGTTGTCGGCAAGCGCTCCGTGATTTCCTATCTGCTATGGCCACTGACCAAAGCCCTGGACGAGTCCATTCGCGAGCCGTAAATCATCTGTGACTTTGTCCTCTGAGGGGACTTCCTTCGGGCGTCGCTTCGCCTTGCCGTGCTATTTGCACTGTCCCACAGGGATTTCCTGCGGTCATCTTCGGCTCGTCTTCGCGTCACAAATGATTTAGGAGACACTCTACTTCAATCGACTGATCTGACTCTGCAGCTTGTCGATCAGCGCCTTGAATCCTGCAAGGCGTTCCTTTTCCTGAGCCACCACCTGGGCCGGAGCGCGTTCCACAAAACTCGGCGTGGCAAGTTTCTTTTCCGATTTTTCGATCTCGCCGGTGACCCGGGCAATTTCCTTGGCAAGACGCTCGCGCTCTTGCGCGACATCGATTTCGATCTTCAGCATCAGGCGGAAGTCGCCAACGTTCTGTACCGGCGCATCGCTTTCGGGCAGTTCGGCACCGCAGGCCAGCACGCTTTCCAGTCTGGCCAGCGGCTTCAGGTAAGGCGCGAAGGCTTCGATGGCGGCTGTGTCGCCTGCGGCAATCAAAGGAACTTTTTGTGCCGGTGCCAGATTCATTTCGCCGCGCAGGCTGCGGCAGGCGTTGATCATGTCCTTAAGCAGCTTCACGCGCGATTCGGCAGCGTCATCTAGCATGTTGTTGTCAGCCTCAGGATATGGCTGAAGCATGATCGAGTCCGCGCCACCTGTCCTGATTGGCGTGAGTGGCTTGACGGCCTGCCACAGTTCTTCGGTGATGAACGGAATCAATGGATGTGCCAGACGCAAGATGGTCTCAAGCACGCGCACCAGGGTGCGGCGGGTGGCGCACTGCTGCGCCGGGTTGCCGGACTGCAGTTGGACTTTCGTGAGTTCCAGATACCAGTCGCAGTATTCGTCCCAGACCAGTTCATAAACGCTGCGGGCAACCAGATCGAAACGGTAGGTTTCGAAGTGTTCGGCGATATCGGCTTCGGTACGCTGCAGACGGCTGATGATCCAGCGATCGACAAAGGAGTACTCCAGTACCGCATTGTCATTCAGGCCGACATCCTGCTCTGCGCAGTTCATCAGCACGAAGCGGGTGGCATTCCAGAGTTTGTTGCAGAAATTGCGATAGCCTTCGCAACGATTCAGGTCGAACTTGATGTCGCGGCCCGGCGAGGCGAGGCTGGCGAAGGTGAAGCGCAAGGCATCGGTACCGAACGCCGCGATGCCGTTGGGAAACTCCTTGCGGGTGCGCTTCTCGATCTGCGCGGCTTGCTTGGGGTTCATCAGCCCGGTGGTGCGTTTTTGCACCAGGGCTTCGATGTCAATGCCGTCGATCAGGTCGATCGGGTCGAGCACATTGCCCTTCGATTTCGACATCTTCTGACCTTCTGCATCGCGGATCAGGCCATGGACATACACGTGCCGGAATGGAATTTTCCCAGTCAGATGAGTGGTCATCATCACCATCCGCGCGACCCAGAAGAAAATGATGTCGAAGCCCGTCACCAGAACGGAGGAGGGCAGATAGAGATCGAGGGCATCATTGGACTTGGCCGGATATTCCGGTGTCCAGTCGAGCGTCGAGAAGGGCCACAAGGCAGAAGAAAACCAGGTGTCCAGCACGTCGGAGTCGCGTTGCAGCGCACCGGTGTAGCCGAGTGCCGCAGCCTTGGCCTGTGCTTCCGCCGCATCGTGGGCGACGTAGATCCGGCCCTGGTCGTCGTACCATGCCGGAATCTGGTGCCCCCACCAGAGCTGGCGCGAAATGCACCAGTCCTGGATATTGTTGAGCCACTGGTTGTAGGTATTGACCCAGTTTTCCGGAACGAAGCGGATCTCGCCGGAGGCAACGCAGGCCAGCGCTTTGGCCGTGATGCTCTGGCCGTCGGCGCCAGGCTTCGACATGGCGACAAACCACTGGTCGGTGAGCATCGGCTCAATGGCTACATGGGTGCGGTCACCGCGTGGCACCTTGAGTTTGTGCGGCTCGGTTTTTTCGAGGAGCCCCAAAGCCTCGAGATCTGCAACAATCTGCTTGCGCGCTTCCAAACGATCCATGCCACGGTATTTCTCGGCACCGTTGTCGTTGATTTTGGCGTCCAGTGTCAAGACATTGATCATCGGCAACTTGTGCTTCAGGCCAATGGCATAGTCATTGAAGTCGTGTGCAGGTGTGACCTTGACGCAGCCTGAGCCGAATTCGCGATCGACATAGGCGTCGGCGATGATCGGTATTTCACGTCCCGAGAGCGGAAGCTGTGCAGTCTGTCCGATCAGGTGGGCATAGCGCGGATCTTCGGGATGCACCATGACTGCAGTATCGCCCAGCATGGTTTCCGGCCGGGTGGTGGCAACGGTGAGGTGACCCTGACCGGAAGCAAGCGGGTAGCGGATATGCCACAGGTGGCCATCCTCTTCCTCCTGTATGACTTCCAGGTCCGAAACGGCCGTCAGCAGTTGCGGATCCCAATTCACCAGGCGCTTGCCGCGGTAGATCAATCCTTCTTCATAGAGCCTGACGAAACTTTCCGTGACTGTTCTGGACAGGCCGGCATCCATTGTGAAGCGTTCGCGCGACCAGTCCGGCGAAGTGCCAAGGCGGCGCATCTGCCGGGTGATGGTTGAGCCGGAATACTCTTTCCATTCCCAGACCTTCTCGATGAATTTGTCGCGACCCAGGTCATGACGGGAAATGCCCTGGGCATCGAGCTGGCGTTCCACCACGATCTGGGTGGCAATGCCGGCATGGTCGGTGCCTGGCTGCCACAGGGTGTTCCAGCCGCGCATGCGGTGGTAGCGGGTCAGCGCATCCATCAGGGTCTGGTTGAAGCCATGCCCCATGTGCAGGGTGCCGGTCACATTGGGGGGGGGCAGCAGGATGCAATAGGCGTGATCGCTGGGCTTGCTGCGATCGAGTCCAGCCTTGAAATAGCCGCTGCCTTCCCAGTGTTGATACCAGCGCTGCTCGATCGCAGCGGGTTCGAAGCTCTTGGTGAGTTCCATCGGAGGAGAAAGAATTAAAAAAGAATTATAGCGGGGCGCCCTGCCTATTCACTGTCGTCGGCATTGGCTTGCGCTTCATCAGCGAGGTGCATGACGTTTTCCAGACGCGGCAGCAGATCGTCGCGGGCGCGATTTGCCAGCAGTGCAACCAAGTGGTCGGTGATGCCGTCCATGGCGCGAATCACCAGTTGCGGCATCTGCTCATCCAGCCAGGTTTCAATCTCTACGGCCAGCTCTGACTGACGCGACAGCAGCAGTTGTTCAAGGCGAACGCGCACGGCCGCCTCGATTTGTTGATTCTGCACTGCCTGCGGGTTGGCCTCAGGGATTTCTCTGGCATGCCCCTGATCGGCTGCTTGATCCACAACCTCGGTGAGTACGGGAACTTCTGCTTCGATCTGGTCTGCGTCTGGAAACGCAGCAGGCTCGTCGTTCGCGCCTGCAACAAAGGTCCGGCGGCGCATCAGCGAGTCGGCACGTTCGAGCAGCTTGTCGTTCACAGCGGTTCCTTCTGCAGGTCGCGAAACCGGATGTCATAGCCACGATCCCGGTAAAACTTGACCCGGTCGCGCGCGGGAAGACGTACCGCATCCTCCACGCTGACAATCTCGACCAACTCGTCAAAGCGGCTGAATGCGGGCGGCAGTTCATTGCTGAGATTGAGCAAACGCTGGTGCTGGGGAAGCGCATCGAGACTTGCGGCAATCAATATCGGCGTTTCGTCGGCGAGCTTGGAATCGATGCGGCAGTGCGGCAGGAAACCGGTTGCAGGATGCGTCCACAGCAGCCGGTCGAAACGATCGGCTATTTCCCGATCTGGCGCATAAACGACAGTCGCAGACGGCGTTCGACCTGGCGTCGCATTGAGTGCCAGCCAGGCAGCGGCACCTTGCAGGCGATCCGGAGCGCCATGACAGAACAGCACCTTGGTCATGCCTGCAACGCTTGTGGATTACTCGACATGTGCTCCGGTGCGTGCCAGGAGGAAGTGGGTGAGTAATGGCACCGGTCGACCGGTCGAGCCTTTTTTCTCACCGGATTTCCAGGCCGTGCCCGCGACGTCCAGATGCGCCCAATGGAATTTTTTGGCAAAGCGCGACAGGAAACATGCCGCAGTGACCGTTCCGGCAGGACGGCCGCCGATATTGGCCATGTCGGCAAAAGGACTCTTCAATTGTTCCTGATAATCATCCCAGAGCGGCAGTTGCCAGGCTCGATCATAGGCATTCTGGCCGGCATGCAGAACTTCGCGCGCCAGGGCGTCATCGTTGGCGAGCAGACCGCTGGCGACATGGCCCAGGGCGATGACACAGGCACCGGTGAGCGTGGCGATGTCGATGACGCAGGCCGGCTCATAACGTTCCGCATAGGTCAGCGCATCGCAGAGGATCAGGCGGCCTTCGGCGTCAGTGTTGAGGATCTCGATGGTCTGGCCGGACATTGAGGTGACAATATCGCCCGGCCGGCTGGCATTGCCTCCCGGCATGTTCTCGACGGTCGGGATCAGGCCGACGACATTCGCCGGTAGCGCCATCAAGGCGATCGCCTTCATGGTGCCAAGTACGCTGGCCGCGCCGGACATGTCGTACTTCATCTCGTCCATCTCCGGACCGGGCTTCAGGGAAATGCCGCCTGAATCGAAAGTGATACCTTTACCGACCAGTACCACGGGCTTCTCGCCTTTTTTCCCGCCGTCATGGCGCAGCACGATGAATTTTGGCGGTTGATGCGAGCCGCGTGTGACGGACAGCAAGGATCCCATGCCGAGTTTTTCCATGTCGGCGCGTTCCAGCACTTCGACCTTGAGGCCGTGCGGCTTGCGCAACTCCAGGGCTTGTTCGGCAAGGAAGGTCGGGGTGCAGATGTTGCCCGGCAGATTGCCGAGATCCTTTGCCAGATTCATGCCCGTCACGATGGCTTGTCCCTGGTTCAGCGCTGTTTCGGCGGCGGTCAGGTCGGAACGACTTTCCACTGTGAGCGTTATTTTTCGCAACGGACGGCGGACCTCGTCCTTCTTCGATTTGAAGCGGTCGAAACGGTACAGCGCTTCGCCGACCATCAGGACGGTTTGCCTGATGCGCCAGGAAAGATCGCGCTTTTTCACCGCGAGTTCAGTAAGTGTCAGGCAGGCGTCAAAAGCCCCAATTTCATTCAGGGTGCGCGTTGCCGTTGCGACCGCATCGCGAAACTCCTTGTCGCGAAAATCTTTTTCCTTGCCCAGCCCAACCAGCAGCACGCGGTCACAAAGGGTGCCGGGGACATTGTGCAGCAGCAAAGTCGTGCCCGGCTTGCCTTCCATGTCGCCGCGGCGTAGCAGATTGGTCACATAATTGTCTGCGGCCTGGTTAACGATATCGCCAGGTAGTGAAAGTTTGCGCGGCTCGAAAACACCGATCACCACGCAGGCGCTGCGCTGCTTTTCCGGACTGCCGCTTTTTATGCTAAATTCCACGCATTACTCCTTGCAAGGATTTGGGAAGGCCGTTCTCTGTAGTGAAAATCGGCAACTTTTTTGATTATCCCCAAATTTACCCTCAAAAGTCAAAGACAACATGATTTTCCAACGTGCGGCGCTGCGCGAATTCGCCAACACTGCCCTGGCTGTCTTCGTTGCATTGTTCGCCATCATGTTGACGACGCAGTTGATCCGCTTGCTCAGTCAGGCAGCAGGCGGCACGCTGGCTTCCGAGGCTGTGGTGGCCCTGCTGGGCTTTAGTGCGCTCAACTATTTGCCGGTCCTGCTGTCCTTGACCTTGTTCATCGCGGTGTTGTTGTCCCTGTCCCGCTCATACCGGGATTCCGAGATGCTGGTCTGGTTTTCCTGCGGTCGTCCGCTCACCGCCTGGATACGCCCAGTGCTGACTTTCGCCGGGCCGATGGTGCTGACCATCAGCGTGCTGGCCTTGTTCCTGTCGCCCTGGGCCTTGTCGAAAAGTGCCGAATATCGGCAAAAGATGGATAACCGCGATGATGTCGCGCGTGTTGCGCCGGGGGCCTTCAAGGAATCGGCAGCGTCCGACCGGGTATTTTTTGTCGAGGCGGTGGCCAGCAACGATGCACAGGTCAGAAATGTTTTCATCAGTTCCGTCCAGAATGGCCACCTCGGCATCATGGCGGCGGCCCACGGACATCAGGAAAGCATGCCCAACGGCGACCGGTTCCTGGTGCTGGAAAACGGCCGGCGCTACGAGGGTACGCCGGGTCAGGCGGATTATCGCGTGATGCAGTTCGAGCGCTATGCCGTTCGCATTGAGACGCCCGAGACGCAAGGTATCGTCATGACGCCGAAAAGCCTGCCGCTATTCCAATTGATTGCCGATCCGACACCGCCGAACCTGGGCGAACTGCTGTGGCGCCTGGGTATTCCGCTGGCGGCACTGAATCTGGCCCTGCTGGCCATTCCCCTCTCATTCGTGAACCCGCGTGCCGGACGCACCAATAACCTGATCTTCGCTGTGCTGACTTACATGATCTACAGCAACCTGATCAGTGTCAGCCAGGCCTGGGTCGCGCAAAGTCGGCTCAGTTTTGAAGTCGGCGTATGGCTGGTGCATGTGGTGATGTTCGTCATGCTGCTGCTCCTGTTTTCGCGGCGTCTGATGGTTTTTTCCTGGGCACGGTTATGGCGCTGAAAGTCTATGAGCGCTACCTGGCGCGGGAGATCTATGCCGCCACGGCGCTGGTGCTGGTGGCGTTCCTGATGCTGTTCGCATTTTTCGACCTGATCCACGAGTTTGAGGATATCGGCAAAGGCAACTATCAGCTTCAGCATGCGGCGGCCTTTGTACTGTTGAGCGTGGCGGGGCGCATCTATGAACTGTTTCCGATTGCCGTCTTGATCGGCAGCTTGTATGCATTGACCCTGCTTGCACGGCATTCCGAAATTACCGTATTGCGCATCTCGGGGCTGTCGACGGGAACACTTCTGAAGACTCTGACGAAGCTTGGGATGGTGTTTGCCGTGCTGACTTTCGTGATTGGCGAGTTTGTTGCGCCGCCAGCCGAGCGTGCCGCCCAGCAATTGCGGCTCAAGGCCCTGAGTTCCATGGTGGCACAGGAGTTTCGTTCCGGTTTGTGGGTCAAGGACGATCTGAGTTTCGTCAATGTGAGAGATGTCCTGCCCGACACTCGCTTGCGCGGCGTGCGCATCTATGAATTTGACAAGGATCATCAACTGCGTTCCATCAGCGATGCCGAGGAGGGCGAATTCCAGTCGCAAGATCGATGGCGGCTCGTCAATGTCATGCAGACCATCTTCGAAGGCGATACGGCGCGGGTCAACCGCCTGCCCGACATGGTTTGGCGCTCCGCCCTGACACCGGACATTCTTTCGGTATTGATGGTCGTGCCGGAACGCATGTCCATCATCACGCTTTTTCAATATGTGCGGCATCTCGAGGAAAACCAGCAGATGGCGCAACGTTATGCGATCGCGCTATGGAAGAAGCTGATTTATCCGCTGGCCGCGCTGGTCATGATGGCCCTGGCGGTACCCTTCGCCTACATGCAGGACCGTCTTGGCGCAGTCAGTCTCAAGGTATTTGCCGGTGTCATGCTGGGCATTACTTTTCACATGCTGAACGGATTGTTTTCCAGTCTCGGCGCAATCAACCAATGGACGCCTTTCTTTTCCGCCATCACGCCGAGCGGGATTTTTCTGCTGGCGGCAGCTGCCATGATCTGGTGGGTGGAGAGACGCTAGACAGTGCCCGCAGTTGCAGTTGGGGTAGATTTCACGACAAGGTGATCAGACGTGTTCCAGCAAGCCGGTCATGCAGGAACTGCCTTTCCCGGTCGAATACGGCCCAGACCAGGCCGGCGCCAAAGAACAGAACCGAAGGTCCGCACAGACCAAATCTCAACAAGGCCTGCGGCAGCGTGACCGTTTTTCCGGTTATGGCGCTCTCCAGACGGATTTTCCAGGTTTTCATCGCCAGGGTTTGGCCGCCGTGGCGCCAGAACCAGACAAAATAGATCAGCAGCACCGCCAGCAAGTGCAGTTGCAGCAGCCACCCTGGCAAAGTCATGTGGCCAGCCAGCCCAATCAATACATGAGGCAGCATGAAAGTCACCGATAGCACGCCCAGCAGCAGCAGGCTCTCATAGAGCATGCTGGAGAGGCGGCGACGGATGCTTGGGACGGGAAGGACCGGAGCGGCTGCCAAAGTTTTACTGCGGGTTTGGTACGACGGCCGGAGCAGGAGCAACGGCAGGCTCGGCAGGTGCTGCGGAAGCCGGCGTGGGCGCTTGAACAGGCGCAGGCATTACCCTGCTAGCCCCGCTCTTGGGTTGCGTTTTGCGGGTGGCGGCAAGTTTTTTCAGGCGCTCTTTTTCGGCATCCGGCAGATTCTTGTATTCCTGCCATTTTTGATTCACGGTCTGCCGTTGCTCCGCCGGCACCTTCTGTAGCGCCTTGTACTGTTCCCGCGCCCGTGTGCGTTCTTCGGGGGAAAGGCTGGCCCAGGTTTTCATGCGCAATTGCAGACGCTGCTGTTCCTCGGCCGACATGGCTGGATAGCGCTGTGCAATACCGACCCATTTCTTGCGCCGATAGGATTCAAGTTTGTCCCACTCGCCGGACAGAGGTGCCAGAATCTCCCGTTGCTGGGGGCTGAGTTCAGTCCAGGTTGGCTGCTTGAGGGGAGGGAGGGGAGGTACGGCGGCGCTGGCAGGTGGGGCTAATGCCAGCGCTAAAGCCAGTACTACTCCGGAGAAGACTGAGAAGAATGTTCGAGCCATGCGCTGAAACCATGATCCAGATAAGCGTTGATCGGTAGCTCGTCGGAAAGCAGAGCGCTGTCGATTTCTTCGTTTTCAGTGGCTTGCTGGAAACTGTTCCAGTAATAAGTCCCTACCACACCGACGGCAAGGGCGATCAATGCCACCAATTTGCGCGTCTGGGGCAGAAGCACGTCGCTGGTGAAATGACCGACGCCGGCCAGGCTCAAGCCCGCCAACGAGGTTTTTTGGTGGGCCAGCGCTTCCTGACGCGCAACCTGCAGCCTGGCCTGAACGTCAGGACCAAGGTCGTCGGTGCTCTGGTTGAGAGCGTGACTGATTTTGTTGGCGAATTGCTGTTCGTCCTGATAATTCATAGTTCAATGCCTTTACTCTTCAGCGCCGTTGCCAAGGTGTGGGTCGCCCTGGAACAATGTGTCTTCACGCTTCCCTCGGTGCAACCCATAGCGGCAGCCGTCTCGGCGATATCCATGTCCTCCCAGTAACGCATGAGGAAGGCTTCGCGTTGACGTGGAGGTAACTTTTTGATTTCTTTTTCAATTGCAGCAAGCACTTGGGTTTGTTCAAGACTCGCATGAGGGGTCGGAATGTTCGACCCCTCATGCGCCTGCAAAGTTTCCAGCGGATCGCCTTCGTCGTCATCGGCCGGTGTGAAGGAGGAGAGCAGCGTGGTCCATAGCGAACGTACTTTCTGGCGACGATAGAAATCCCGGATGGTGTTTTGCAATATACGCTGAAACAACATCGGCAGTTCTTCTATCGGCTTGTCACCATATTTTTCAGCGAGCTTCAGCATGGCATCCTGCACGATATCGAGCGCATGGTCCTCGTTTTGCACGGCGAACATCGCCTGCTTGAAGCTGCGCCGCTCAATACCGGTCAGGAATTCCGAAAGTTCGATGCGAGTGGCCAGAGAATTTCCTCAATCGCCATCACGGCGAGCCAATGGATGAAAAATACAGCGCAACTGATGGGTCGCCCTACCTGTAATGTCTTGACCAAATCAGGGCTAGCCGGTAAGGTTACGCGTTTTGGGCAATTACTGCTGTGTGGATAATACAATGGTCTTGACTGGTGGGGAAATTGTAATCAGGTGCTTGCAGGAAGAAAAGGTCGAGTACGTCTTCGGCTATCCTGGCGGCTCGGTGCTATTCATCTATGACGCGATGTTCAAACAGGACAAGTTCAAGCATATCCTGGTGCGTCATGAGCAAGCTGCGGTGCACGCCGCGGATGCTTATTCGCGTTCATCGCAGAAAATCGGCGTCTGCATGGTGACCTCGGGTCCGGGCGTGACCAACGCCGTGACCGGCATCGCCACGGCCTACATGGACTCGATCCCGCTGGTGATCATCTCCGGCCAGGTGCCGACGGCCTATATCGGTCAGGATGCCTTCCAGGAATGCGACACGGTCGGTATCACGCGTCCCTGCGTCAAGCACAATTTCCTCGTGAAAGACGTCAAGGACCTCGCGGCAACCATCAAAAAGGCTTTTTATCTGGCCAAGACCGGCCGTCCCGGGCCAGTGCTGGTGGATATTCCCAAGGACATCAGCAACCAGAAGTGCGAGTTCGACTACCCCAAGTCGGTGGTGATGCGCTCCTACAATCCTGTGACCAAGGGACATTCCGGCCAGATCAAGAAAGCTTTGCAACTCCTGCTCGACGCCAAGCGGCCGATGGTCTATACGGGGGGCGGCGTGATCCTGTCGGATGCCTCAAGCAAACTGATCAAACTGGTCAAGAAGCTGGGGTTCCCGATTACCAATACGCTGATGGGGCTGGGCGGCTACCCGGCCACCGACAAGCAATTTGTCGGCATGCTGGGAATGCATGGCACTTACGAAGCCAACATGGCCATGCAGAATTGCGACGTGCTGCTGGCGATCGGCGCGCGCTTCGATGACCGGGTGATTGGCAATACCGCGCATTTCAACGAAATCCAGCGCAAGATCATCCACATCGATATCGATCCCTCTTCGATTTCCAAGCGTGTCAGGGTGGATGTACCGATTGTCGGGAACGTGCCCGATGTGCTTGACGACATGCTCAAGCTGCTTGATGCAGTCGAGGCGAAATCCGACCCGAAACAGATCGCTGCTTGGTGGCAACAGATCGCGACCTGGCGCGCCAAGGACTGTCTCAAGTACAAACGCAACGAGAAGCTGATCATGCCGCAGCTGGTGATCGAGAAGCTCTATGAGGTCACCGGCGGGGATGCCATCATCACGTCCGACGTTGGCCAGCACCAGATGTGGGCGGCGCAGTATTACAAGTTCGACAAGCCGCGTCGCTGGATCAATTCCGGTGGCCTCGGCACCATGGGCTACGGACTGCCGGCGGCGATGGGGGCGCATTTCGCCAATCCCAAGGCGACCGTGGCCCTGGTCACCGGCGAGGCTTCGATCCAGATGTGCATCCAGGAATTGTCGACCTGCAAGCAGTTCCGGCTGCCGATCAAGATCATCAACCTCAATAACCGCTACCTGGGCATGGTGCGGCAATGGCAGGAGATGTTCCACGGCAATCGCTATGCCGAATCCTATGTCGATGCACTGCCCGATTTCGTCAAGCTGGCCGAGGCCTATGGCCATGTCGGCATGCAGATCACCAAGCCCGGCGATGTCGAAGCGGCACTGCGCACGGCGTTCACCACGCACAAGAACGATCTTGTCTTCATGGACTTCATCACCGACCAGACCGCCAATGTCTTCCCCATGATCGCGGCAGGCAAGGGCCTGTCCGAGATGATTCTGGCCGAAGACCTGTGAAGGCTAGGGAAAAAAAAATGCGACACATCATATCCATCCTCCTGGAAAACGAAGCCGGTGCGCTTTCGCGCGTTTCGGGGCTTTTCTCGGCGCGTGCTTACAATATCGAGTCCCTCACTGTAGCGCCCACCGAGGATGCCTCGCTGTCACGCATGACCATCGTCAGCGTCGGTTCGGACGACGTCATCGAGCAGATCACCAAGCAGTTGAACAAACTGATTGAAGTCGTCAAGGTCGTCGATCTCTCCGAGGCACCGCATGTCGAGCGCGAACTGATGCTGGTCAAGGTGCGCGCCACCGGCAAGGATCGCGAAGAGATGAAGCGTGTCGCCGACATATTTCGCGGCCGCATCATCGACGTGACCGAGTCGACCTACGTGATCGAACTGACCGGCAACAACGCCAAGCTCGATGCCTTCCTTGAGGCGATCGGCTCGGCGCTGATTCTCGAAACGGTGCGCACCGGCGTTAGTGGAATCGGCCGTGGCGACCGGATACTCAAGGTTTAATTTTGGCAAGGCAAGGCTGAGAGCCGGCTGCGACCAGGCAGCTACCAGTTACTCTCCGCATCTATTTCTGTAGTTATTTATTCTGAGGACACCATGAAAGTTTATTACGACAAGGACGCCGATCTTTCTCTCATCAAAAACAAGAAGGTCGCCATCATCGGCTACGGCTCGCAGGGTCACGCCCACGCCAACAATCTCAAGGATTCCGGCGTCAAGGTGATCGTCGGCCTGCGCAAAGGCGGCGCTTCCTGGGACAAGGCCAAGAAGGCCGGGCTCAAGGTCGAGGAAGTCGCCAAGGCCGTCAAGGACGCCGACTTCGTCATGATGCTGTTGCCCGACGAGCAAATCGGCGCGGTATATGCCGCCGAAGTCGAGGCCAACCTGAAGAAGGGCGCAGTCCTCGCATTCGCCCATGGCTTCAACATCCATTATGGGCAGGTGATGCCGCGCGCCGATATCGATGTCGTCATGATTGCTCCCAAAGGCCCCGGCCACCTGGTGCGTTCCACCTATGTGCAGGGCGGTGGTGTCCCCTCCCTGATCGCTGTGCATCAGGATCGCTCCGGCAAGGCGCGTGACCTGGCGCTGTCGTACGCGGCGGCAAACGGCGGAACACGAGGCGGCGTCATCGAAACATCCTTCCGCGAAGAAACTGAAACCGACTTGTTCGGCGAGCAGGTGGTGCTGTGCGGCGGTACGGTTGAGTTGATCAAGGCCGGCTTTGAGACGCTCGTTGAAGCCGGTTATGCGCCTGAAATGGCTTACTTCGAGTGCCTGCATGAACTCAAGCTGATCGTCGACCTGATTTACGAGGGCGGCCTGGCAAACATGCATTACTCGATTTCCAACAACGCCGAGTACGGCGACATCACCCGCGGCCCGCGCATCGTCACTGACGAGACCAAGCTCGAGATGAGAAAAATCCTCAAGGAAATCCAGAGCGGACAATACGCCAAGGAATTCATCCTGGAGAACCGGGCCGGCGCCCCGACGCTGCTGTCCCAGCGGCGCAACCTGGCTGCACATCAGATCGAAACGGTCGGCGCGAAGCTGCGCGACATGATGCCCTGGATCAAAAAGAACAAGCTGGTCGATTCGAGCAAGAATTGATGCGGGATGGGACGGGGCTGCGGAGCGGGGCATGAGTAATTATCCCCATCCGCTCATTGCCCGCGAGGGCTGGCCGTTCATCGGTATCACCTTCGGTTTTGCCATGATGGTCAGTGGCGCTGCCGACTGGACCTGGGCGTGGCCGCTCTGGCTGGCGTGTCTGTTCTGCGTGCAGTTTTTTCGTGACCCGCCGCGGCCGATTTCGGGCGATGCCAAGTCGGTGCTGTCACCGGCGGATGGTCGCATCGTGGCGATCCAGCCGGTGCGCGATCCCTGGCTGCAGCGCGACGCGCTCAAGGTCAGCGTGTTCATGAACGTTTTCAATGTCCATTCCAATCGCAGCCCGGTGGATGGGGAGGTCAAGCAGCGCTGGTATCACCCGGGCAAGTTTGTCAATGCCGACCTCGACAAGGCATCCACCGAAAATGAGCGCAATGCTTTGTGGCTGCAGACGGCCGCCGGCCAGGACGTGACTTGCGTGCAGGTGGCCGGGCTGATTGCGCGCCGCATTCTCTGTTATGTCGACGCTGGCAGCATGCTGGCACGCGGCCAGCGCTACGGCTTCATCCGGTTTGGCTCGCGCGTCGATCTCTACTTGCCGCCCGACAGCCGGGTCAAGGTCACCATCGGCGACAAGGTGCGTGCTTCCTCCACCATACTTGCCGAATTGCAATAGCGTCCGGACAGCGCCTACAATACCGTTGTTTTCCTAACAGCGAGTGGTCTTGGCATGCCCGTGATTCGTCCCCGCAAGGCACTCATGAATCCCGAACTGCGGCGACGCGGCATTTTCATTCTGCCCAACCTGTTCACTACCGCCGCACTCTTCTCCGGTTTCTACGCCATCGTGCAGGCCATGAATGGGCGCTACGAATATTCCGCCGTGGCCATCTTCATCGCCATGGTGCTGGATGGCCTGGATGGCCGGGTCGCGCGCCTGACACATACCCAGAGTGCATTCGGCGCCGAATACGATTCCCTCTCCGACATGGTGTCCTTCGGTGCCGCGCCTTCCCTGGTGGTCTACGAGTGGGCGCTGAAGGGCATGGGAAAACTGGGCTGGATTGCGGCCTTCATCTACTGTGCCTGCGCTGCACTGCGCCTGGCGCGTTTCAACACCAATCTGGATGTCGTGGACAAGCGCTATTTTCAGGGTCTGCCGAGTCCGGCAGCGGCGGCGCTGGTGGCCGGACTGATCTGGGTGATGCTGGACCTCGGCTACACCGGCGAGGAGGCGCGCTGGTATGCCTGCATACTAACCATCTTTGCCGGAGTGACCATGGTCAGCAACATTCGCTACTGGAGCGGCAAGGACATTAACCTGAGACGCAGCGTGCCATTCATTGTGGTACCCGCGATTGCCCTGGCTTATATTCTGTTGTCCAGCTATCCACCTGGCATATTGTTCGCACTGTTCCTCGGCTATGCCCTGTCCGGCTATGTGTTGGCGGTGTGGCGATGGTTGCAGGCGCGCAAAACTATTGCTTGACGCTGCCGCAAGGATAAGTTTATAGTCTCTTCATGGCCTCGATGATTTCCTTCTCCGCATTGTTTCTGCTTCTCACCGGCGTGCTGCTGGCGAGAAAGCCTTTGCGTTCGGCCCTGCGTCCGCTGCTGCGCCGCGCGCGCTAAACTTCCTTCCCCACAATTCGGTTTTACTCAGGCTCGACAAAAGCCCGTCGGGCGCAGCATATTTTGTATCCTGTTTGGAGATGACCATGGCAACAGACCGCTTGATAATTTTCGATACCACCTTGCGCGATGGCGAACAGAGCCCCGGCGCATCGATGACGCGCGAGGAGAAGCTGCGGATTGCACGTCAGCTGGAAAAGATGCGCGTCGATGTCATCGAGGCGGGCTTTCCATCGGCTTCCAATGGCGACTTCGAGGCGGTCAAGGCAATTGCCCAGGCGATCAAGGAATCCACGGTCTGCGGTCTGGCGCGAACCAGCGAGGCCGATGTGAGGCGTGCCGGGGAAGCGATCAAGCCAGCCCGGTCGGGGCGGATTCACACCTTCATTGCCACCAGTCCGATCCACATGGAAAAGAAGCTGCGCATGACGCCGGACCAGGTCAGTGAGGCGGCCATTGCAGCCGTCAAGCTGGCGCGTCAGTACACCGATGATGTGGAGTTTTCTGCCGAGGACGCCGTCCGTTCCGACTTTGACTTTCTCTGCCGGATTTTCGAGGAGGTGATCAAAGCCGGTGCGACCACGATCAACGTGCCGGATACGGTCGGGTACAGCATCCCGGAACTCTGGGGCGAGCGCATGCGCCGCTTGATCGAGCGCGTGCCCGGTGCCGACAAGGTTGTCTGGTCTACCCACTGCCACAACGACCTCGGCCTGGCCGTCGCCAATTCACTTTCCGCGGTGATCGCCGGAGCACGCCAGGTCGAATGCACCATGAACGGCCTGGGTGAGCGCGCCGGCAATGCCTCGCTTGAAGAAGTCGTGATGGCCATCCGCACGCGCCGCGATTTCTTTTCCTGCGACACACGGATCGACGCGACGCAGATCGTGCCGATCTCGAAGCTGGTTTCGCAGATCACCGGCTACCCGGTGCAACCCAACAAGGCGGTGGTCGGCGCCAATGCGTTTGCCCATGAATCCGGCATCCATCAGGACGGTGTGCTCAAGCATCGCGAAACCTACGAGATCATGCGCGCCGAAGACGTCGGCTGGACCACCAACCGTTTGACCCTGGGCAAGCTATCCGGGCGCAGCGCGTTCAAGTCGCGGCTGGCGGAACTCGGCATCGAAATGCCGACCGAGGAGGCGCTCAACGCCGCTTTCGGCCGCTTCAAGGATCTCGCCGACCGCAAGCGGGAGATTTTCGACGAAGACATCTTCGCACTCATAGGCGATGAAGAACTGATGCCGCATCACGAGCACTACCGCCTGGTCTCTTCACTCTATCACTCCGAGACCGGCGAATTGCCGCTGGCCCGATTGACCCTGGCGGTCGGTGGCACCGAGCAACATGTTGAATCCGTGGGCGGCGGTCCCGTTGACGCCACTTTCAAGGCGATCGAAAGCGTTGCAAAGAGTGGCGCCAACTTGCTGCTGTATTCGGTGAACAGCATCACGACAGGCACGGACGCGCAGGGTGAAGTCACGGTCAGGCTGGCCAAGGATGGCCGGATTGTGAATGGGCAGGGCGCCGATACCGACATCATCGTCGCCTCCGCCAAGGCTTACCTCAACGCGCTCAACAAGCTGCAATCGACGCTGGAGCGGGTCAACCCGCAGGTCTGACGCGAAGCGTCACACCCGATATTTTCGGCGTGTGCCTCGCTTGCCCGATTATTGCTGGAGGTGGCGCGAAGAATTACATCGGGCGTTGCCATACCTGGGTGGCAGATTGAATAAAGGTAACTCATATGTTACCATAATCGCGTGAAGATTCGGCTCGAAGAATACATCCGGGAAGATGGCTCCAGCCCCTACCAGACTTGGTTCAACGGGCTGGATGCTCAAGCCGCAGCCAAGATCACGGTCGCCAAGACTCGGCTTGAACTTGGCAATACCTCGAACGTCGATTGGTTTCGAGGTATTGGTGAGTACAAAATCGACTGGGGACCAGGCTATCGCGTTTACCTAGCCAAGGATGGCGAAGCCCTGATCATCCTGTTCGGTGGCAGCACTAAGAAAGCTCAGCAAAAGGCTATCGACCAGGCAGTTGTCTTGCACGTCGAATACAAGGCGAGGAAAAAATTCATCGCTACAGCCAGGAAAGGAAAGAGATTATGACGCTGACCAGAGATTTCAAGCAGACCGTTGTTGCTCGTGTCGAACGCGACCCGGAATTCGCCAAGGCACTTCTTGATGAAGCAGCCAACCTATTCCTTAGCGGCGAACCGGATGCGGCCCGTCTCATCCTGCGTGATCTGGTGAACGCAACGGTTGGTTTTGAGCACCTTGCCGAACTGACCCAAAAGCCCAGCAAGAGTCTACACCGTATGCTGTCGCCCAAAGGCAACCCAAGCATGGACAACCTTGCGGCCATCTTCAATGCGGTTAGGGATTGGCTAAAGGTTACATTCGATGTGCGGGTCGTCGAGACCGCAAAGGCATAAGTGCCGGTTGATGCCGATTTTCTCGGCCGAATCTTGGGATTCTTGAGGCCATGCTGACGCAAACGAAGGAAACCGCGCCTGCGGTATCCTCATTCATGCTCAGTTGGCGGAGCGGTGTCTTTCATATTAAGCCTTTTAACCCTTGTAATTATTGGGTATTGTTAATAATGAAAAGTAGAGTTACCACGTTTTTTACCACGGTTTAATTCTTGATACGTAATCTACCCACCTATGTTGGGGGGGGAAATTAGCTACTTCTGTCAGTGTTTTGGGCTGATGAGGTGGCTTCGATCATGTCTCGGTGCCTAAGATCCCTTGTCAACTAAGGTCGTTCGACCTATAAACCAAGGTTCTCAAAGCGTTTGTAGATTGTGTTGGACGCTATTATTTAGGAGGATCAAATGGACTATAAACCTTGGCAGTGGAAAAGCTGGACACCGTTTTCGGATCTTAAACCGCTAAACGATGTTGTACCTGGCGTGCCATTTGTTGTCTTACCAGAGATCGCCGATAGGGCAAGACGGTTGTTACCGAGCAGAAACGAAGACGAGATCACTAATGCAGCCATACTGATAGATATGGTGATCGAGACTTACTACGACTCCCTGCGCGACGATGTAATTAACAAACTACTGCAGGAGTATCCAGACTCAAATGGAATATTGAAGAAAGATAGCCATGATGAGGAAGATATCGCTGAAATCAGCCGAAGAAAACGCGATATTGAATTCCTTCTTTCTGGCAAGCCCATTCCCGGCATAACAATACAAGTGCCAGACTTTCCCACTCGTGATGATGTGCCAGATTTCGAATCATTAAAGGGCTTAGAGAAGTATTTCAGTAACGAGATTGGCGGGTTAAGAGACGGTTTACCTAGTGAGTATTTTGGTGCCTTAGCTCTACGATATATCGAAGACTGCCTTCAATGGTTAGACTACTATGATTCTGGAATCAAGAATGGCTTTGACTTAGCTAGCGAAGATAAATCCATTTCAACAGCTGCTTCTACATCATTTAGTGACTCGATAATTCCCGCTACCAGATCGCTTGTTTATGCCGTCGAATCGGTTTGTTACGGAGAACATCTGGAACAACTAATGCGGCTCGACGTTAAATCAGCCAATGTCTTTCAGACTGATAACGAAATGGTAGTTGTTGAAGTAGCGAGACGCATCTCCGAGATGTCGAAAAAGGGGGCGATGGTGCGTCATGCTGAGAACAGAAAGATTGCTGAAACTATCCAAGCCTGGTATCTGGAGAACCGCGCCGATTTCAAAAGTCTAGATTCAGCTGCGGAATATGCTTGTACTGAAGTTGTCCCGATTTCTTTCAGAACAGCTCGAAAGCACATTGGGTACGCCGTGAAAAAGCTACGCTCTGCCGGCACAGTGTAATGCCTGCCGGCTTAGGCTGCACTGAGCCGGTAAACAGGATGGGAAAATTTTTTAAGATGTAGATAATGCACAACCATGTTCTACAACGCTTATAGGAGGAAGCAAACATGGTAAGTGCAGTACTTCGGCTTCATGCCGTCATCGCTCGAACGGGTCTCTCCCGCTCGACTATCTATAGCAAAGTTAAGCAGGGCGAATTTCCACCGCCAATTAACCTAGGAGTGAGAGCGGTAGGTTGGCTCGATTCGGAAGTCGATTCCTGGCTTGAATCGAGAGTGCAGGCTTCTCGACAAATCATTTGCTAATTGATAGAACAGTTGAAACATGCATTCCTGCCGAATACTCTCCGACACGAGACAATGCTGTCACTGAAGTGTTTGGTGTCGGGCCGGACTGCTTCAGTCGAACAATTAAATGACGTCTCGCTATTTGCATAGCGAGGCAGTACGAGATTTAAGATGAGACTATCTGCGTATTGCAGAGCTAGCATGCGCGCGAGGATTGGCAGTATCCCGGCTTGACTGATCGGTCAGCTTTTTCGCTTGAATACTGGAAAATCCATGAAATGCGGTGTTGCCTGCCCCTTTGCGGACGCGCCTCGATAAAGGGTCACAACCTCGCCGGGCTTAAGTTGTCCTAGCTCGTGTGGTTCCACGACTTTGACCCGTTCCAAGCTGCGACTGGTTGCCTCGCGAGTACCGTCAGAATTGCTGCTCTCAGTGTGCGAAATATTTTCCCGCTCGGTTGTGCCGACTAGCTTGGAAATCAGTTCGCGGGTTGGTTGGTCATTCAACCGAAATACCATTTGCACATCGGCCGCACCAAAAAATATGGCAGCGGCACCGCGTCCGTAGCGTCGCTCAATTTGTTCGACGGACTGGAAATATAGCTAGGTCGGCAGGTGCCGGCTCCGAATCGTGTTCAACTTTTCCGCCAAGCCCGGGATAGGTGGCATGTTGCCGAGTTCGTCCAAAAAAAGCGCAACGGGCTTGCGCTGTTTCGCCGTGTCGATCAAAGAGGTCAGCATGCCTGTGGCAATGAAAGCGAGGAGAGGTCCGAGGGCCTTCAGCTTGGATTCTTCGAATTGGAGAAAAAGAGCCATAGGCGGCTGGTTACTGCGACCGATTTCCCGTATCGAAAAATCACTATGCCCTAGCGCCGATTGAACACGCTACTCGCTGCCCGAATCCGCAAGGCACCAGAATCGTCCCTCGTGAGACTGACGTTAGGTCCATGGCTGGCAAAAAGAGCAGCGTTAGACTTCTGAAGAGGTTGCACACTAAAAGCCGTAGGTACGGGGAATGTGGACAATTTCAAAATGGTTCGGAAGAAAGTATATCTGACCTCGGTAATTTGATTGATGACCCCGCATACATGATAGTTACGGGACTAATTTAGGTGAGTTGGCGCTGTATTTCTGGCAGCTCAAATGGATATATTTATACTTTCCGGAGCAGGTAGTGGCTCAAGACCAAATGCCTGGCGGTCCATCGGTTTAGTTAGATAGCTGTCCAACTTCTCAAGTATCTCCGCTTTTTTAGCGTCGTCATTTTTCATTTCTCGCTCAATCAAGGCACCGAGTAAGATCCTTCGCTTTGTATTCAGTGCCCTCGAGGTCTTGATCGCCAGGGCTCGTTTTCTGTTGTTCAAAAGCTGTGCCCTAGTCTTGGCTTGACGAAGTTCGGTCTCTAAAGCTGCAATTTTCCTATCGAGTTTTTTGCTCATAGTGGACCCTGCCAGGAATAACCAAAGGCCATAATCCTACCCCATCCATAGTACCATATTTACTGCTATACTTAGCCAAACAGTATATAAAGCGCACTTAGAGTAATCATTATTCGATGATTAGTTTGACTGTGTCATTTAAGTTACCTCACGCTCCTGCAACAAGGACATTGCCTGAGTTTTTCTGCGATGGCTGCTGCGATCAGAACGCGAAGCGTTGGAATCGAATCGGGCACGTGGCGTT
>Ga0172380_10001108_pt1 | contig 47775 bp, 133 predicted proteins | sample Leawe162metaG_FD_119747 | JGI IMG/M metagenome (GOLD analysis project Ga0172380, IMG submission 119747) | Leachate microbial communities from a municipal landfill in Southern Ontario, Canada - Leachate well 162 metaG | ecosystem: Engineered > Solid waste > Landfill > Unclassified | place... | reverse complement strand
TTTGTGATGATTGTGGTACAAAATTAGAATAATGTCTATAAGAAAAGAATACGAAAAATATGGTGTTGAAAAATACTATAAAAATTTTGGTAATAATTATGTTAATCCTCATTTTAATAAATTAAATGAAGGCATTATTAAAATATGGAAAGAATGGAATTTACCAAATAAAAATATATTGGATTTAGCTTGTGGAAGTGGAGAAATTAGTTTGATCATTTCAAAATTAAATTGTAAAAATATTATAGGATGTGATCCATTCACTTGTGATAATTATTTTAACAATACAAAAAATAAAACATTACGTTATTCATTTGATGATATTACTGCAGGAAAATTAACTACAAAATTTAAAATTATAGTTTGTAGTTATGCAATGCATTTAATTGAAACATCTAAATTACCAAATTTATTATTTGCACTAAGTTCAATATCTAATTTATTATTAATAGTTTCTCCTCACAAAAAACCAATCATTAAAAATTATTTTACTTTAAAGCAAACAACAATCATTAACAGAATTCATTTTAATTTATATACCATATGAAATATTTTTTTACTGCAGATGAACATTATGCCCATTGTAATAAAGTCGGTAGTGGAGTGATTCAATATTCTAATAGACCATTTAAAAATACTGAAGAAATGGATAAAGAAATAATTAAAAGACATAATTCAGTAGTATCAAAAAATGATACAGTTGTTCATTGTGGCGATTTTACGCTATTAAATAAATATGATTATGTTTATGAAAATTACGTTAAAAAATTAAATGGTTCACATATTTTTTTAAAAGGTTCACATGATAGATGGTTGAATAAAATACCAAATATACATGAAAGATGGGAAAAGAATATTAATGGATTATATATAGTTTGTGATCATTATGCTGGTAGAGTTTGGCCAAGAAGTCATTATGGTAGTTTTCAATGTCATGGACATTCACATGGTGGGTTAAAACCAATTGGCAGACAATATGATGTTGGTGTTGATAATAATGATTTTTATCCTGTTAGCATAGATAAAATAAAGGAGTTAGTTGCATGTCACAATTAAATATTATAATAGATGGAAAACCAATAAATCAAAAAGAAAGACCTAAAGAAGATGAAAAAATAATTTCTATAGCAATTAAAAAAATGTTACCAGATATTAAAAAATGGTCAAAAGAAGATGATGATGAAGAAGACATTTTGAAATCGTTAATTTCTAATTATAGTTCATTTGAAGACGGTTATACTTTTGCAAAAAAATTAGATGAAAATGATAGTTGGGAATCAGATACTGAATTAGTAAATATTTTGGATGATGCATCGAATTATGTTAGAGAAGTTTTAATAGAAGAAGAAAAAAAATGGGTGATAGAAAACGAAATTACACCTCCATATCAAATTGGTGATAAAGTTAGTTTCAATTATAGAAAAAAAGATGTAATTGGAGAAATTGTTAAAATATGGCATGATACAGCTAAATTTACTATATATTGTGAATCATTAGGTCATGTTAAATCCGGATGTGGTACAAATGGTACAATTATAAATTATGAAAATGTTAAAGGAGTAAAAAATGATTGAAAAAATTATTAGCAGAAAACCTGAATTTAGAGATGTCAATAACACTATCAAATGGGTAGGAGATCAATTGTCACTTACTAATGATGGTAAATTAGAATTGTTTTTTATTGGTGTCGGTAGTGCCTTTGCAACATCAATGAATCAATCTAATTTACTACTTGTTAAAGGTAATACACATTTGTTGATAGATTGTGGAATGACTGGACCAATGGCTTTAAATCAAACAGCTGGTTTAAAACTGACAGATATTGAAGCCATATTTCCGACACATAGTCATGCTGATCATATTGGTGGTATAGAAGGTATAGCTCTTATGAATAGATATGTTGGACAAAGATTTTTTAAGAAACCAAAAACAAAAATGATAATAACAGAAGAATATCAAAGAATTCTTTGGGATTACTCATTAAGAGGCGGATTAGAATATAATGAAGAATTAATTGGTGTTAGAAAAATGCAATTTTCAGATTATTTTGATATTGAAAGACCAAGATGGAAATGTAGACAACCAAGAGAAATGTTTGAAATAGATTTTAATCTTAATAATACAGGGAAAAAAGAAGATACAATAAACTTAGAAATTTTTAGAACAACTCATATACCTGAACAAAGTTCTAAATGGGAAGCATCATTCGTTTCATATGGATTATTTATTGATAATAAAGTTTTAGTATCTGGAGATACGAAATTCGATCCTGAACTTATTGATATTTATGGTGATAGAGCAGAAACAATATTTCATGATATTCAGTTCTTTTCAGGTGGTGTTCATACAGATTTAAAAGAACTTAAAACTTTACCTACACATATAAAAAGAAAATTATATCCTTATCATTACGCAGATGATTTTGAAAAACATGATATTAGTGAATTTGCTGGATGGACTAAACAAGGATGTAGATATATTTTTTAGGAGAAAAAAAATGAATACTTTAATTTGTAATGAACGAGCAGAATTAGCAGCAGATAAAATCTTTAAAGTTAAATCACCAAGTGATGGTGCATTATTAACTATTTGGGTTGATACTGATGCCAAAAATTTGTCAATAATAAAATCAGAATATAAATGTTAAATGAAATGTTCTTATTGTAAAAAAAATATTCCTGATATAAATGAAGCTATTATGTGGAGTACAGATGATGATTGTTATGAACTTTATAGACGTGAATGGATAGAATTTAGCAATGGTTATTGGCCAAGTATTATCACGAAAGAATTAAAAATGTTAGGAATAAATGAAGATGGTGAAATTATAAACAATAAATTTGAATTTATGAATAATTGATGAGGATAAAATTATGACACTTATTTTGTATATTTTAATGTGTATTTTATGGACAATTTTTTGTGTACGAGTTCAACATGTTATTAATGGTAAATATTTAACAAAAGATATTTGGGTTATCTTTTTAAATCTTGCATTTGCACCTATTAGTTTAATAATGGCAATTAAACGTATTCCAAAGGATTTTAAAAATAATATTATTCATGAAGATGGACAAGAAAATCTAATTATCGCTCATCAAAGAGGTTTTTGTTTTAATTGTGGTGAAGATAGAGGACCTACATTAGTATGTCAAAGTTGTGGTTGGGTTGATCCATTAACTACTAAAACAAAGAAAAGTAAATAATGTTACGTTCAGATCACAGATATAAATTCAATCATCGTATGGGTGATTTTACAATTGACATATTTCAATCTGCTTCTGAAAATTTAACAGCTATTGTAGAAACAAAAGGTATAATTTGCAGTAGTAATAATCCTTTATATAAGGATGGAGATATATTTATAATAAATTCACCATTAACTATTACTTATAATGAAATTCAAAAAGATTACACTTGTTATAGATGTTAATTAAATTATCTTTTTTTTTAATTATGATTGATATCTAATTAAAAAGGAGAATATTGATGAAACTTTTGTCTGATTTTTTACCTAAAAAATTATCTGATTCAAATGTTGAAAAAATTTATAATTTTTTATATGATAAAATTCCATTAGCAGGTAATTTGAATCAGGATCCTTGTAACCTTCCAAATGCTTATTATATTGAAGGTGGACATTTTAATTCTAAAACAAAAGGACTTGAACAAATTTATACTGTTAAAGTTGAAAATGTAGCATTAACGTTACAAATTTTTGTATCTTTTCAAGATGGAAATTACGAAGCAATCAAAAAAAGTAAAAAATTTAACAAACGTTTTCCATATTCTACATCTTTAAATGATATTGAAAAATGGATTATAATGCAAATCAAACAAAATGAGTATTTCAGTAACTTCGAGAATGAAAAATGAATTTGCCAAAAATACATAAACGTGAAGATATAGTAAATAAAGCAACCAGTGTACTTCGTGATTGTTTATTAGAACAACGAAAAAAATTAACAGATGGTGAATATTTGAAAGTGGTTGCTACAGTGCTGTCAGATTCAATTGGTTCTTTTGCCAAATATGTTATAAGGGAAGAAAGGCATCCTAATGATCCTGATAAACCTGGAGGTCTAGAATAATGTTAGAAAATACAAATCAAATTAGCCTAAAATTTGCAATGCCAAAATTTTCTTTTTCAGTTCTTACTATTTTTACTATTTCAAAAGAAAATTTATTACATCTACAACAAGTTGCATTAAGACATTATGATGGAACTTGTCAAGCAGCAGGTCAACCAGGTGGATTTATTTATGGTTGGATCAATATGTTGTATGATAAAGATGAAGTTGAATGTACTGCTACTTTTAAACAATTAGATTTATGTACAAAAATTTTAGAATGTGAATCATGGGTAAAAAGTGATATTAAATTAAATGAAGCTTTTATTACGCTTATTCAATCAGCATCTGAAATCAGTAAAAAAGTAAATAAAGTATGACTAAAAAATTTGCACAAATAATAACGGTTGCTATGATTATAATATTAGTGCTAATAATGTTACTAATTTTAATATTTGGAATTTTTTAAGATGAAAAAAAAATTATGGATCATTAATAAAGTTGATGAAGTTTCTATTCCTGAACAATTAAGTACTCATAGTCAAATAGTTCCTTTCTCTGTTATAGGTGCAGAACCTGGAATATATCTTGAAAATAAAAAATTGCTTATTCAAAATCCAATATTTGATGTTATAATTACTTATGAAGAAAATTCTGAAAGAATATTTGGTGGCTCTAACATAAAATTACAAGCTTCATTTTTTGATGTAGAATTTTCTTGGGTAACTTTTACTCTAACTGAAGATCGTCTTAGAGAATTTATCAGAAAACATTGGAATTTACAAGAATTTATTTATAGGAGATAAAATGGATTGTGAACAAGAATTTAATTTCTCAGATATTGCAAAACATAAAAAGTTGATGACACAAAAGAAAAAAGATAGATATGAACCTAAAGACGGTACATCTCAAGTAAAAATTATTGGATTTTCACCAAAACAAAAAAGAGGTCAGGCAAATTGTTGTTCACGAAAAGCACATAAAGTACTTGCATTTATTCATAAAACTAAAGGTGGACTTAGAATTACAAAAATGCAAGCAATATGCAGATCACATTGGGTTTTATTACAAAAACTTTTCATGAAAGAATAAAATGATTATAGGTTATATTGCAGGAATAATTTCAATAATAATTTCCATATTAGTTATTATACATTTTGTTAGTCAAGATTGTAAAAGGATTTAAAAAATGAAAATAGGAATTACAGAACGTGGTGATGCAGCTATTCATTATGATGAAGCAATGGAAGCTCATCAAAAAATGGATATGTCAATTTTTATCACAAAAAATCCAAAATTTTTCTTGACACATGAACTTCCAAAAAATGTAATTTTACACTGCACAATTACAGGATTTGGTGGTACAGTGATAGAACCTAACGTTAGATCATGTCATGACGAAATCGCAGCATATATGTTTCTCATAAGGAGACATGGAAAGGATCGTATAGTTTTACGTGTAGATCCTTTAATTCCAACACCTCAAGGAAACGAAAAAGCAACACCAGTTATTATGAATTGCAGAGGTAGAATTAGAATTTCTTTTATGGATATGTATAATCATGTAGTTGACAGATTTTTAGCATCTCCAGATTCATTAAAATGTATAGGTTTAGAACAACATCATTTAAGAAAAGGTTCATGTCAACAACATGTTCCAATACCACTTAGATTAAAACAATATGATTATGTAAGAAGTTTATTAGATGGAGTAGGATGTAAAGAAGAAATAGAAGTTTGTGGTGAACCTGATTTCAAATGCACTGGTTGCATTTCACAAAAAGATTTAGATGCTCTAAATATTTCTGTTAATGATAAAATTTCTAAAGGTGGATGGCAAAGACCAGCTTGTGCATGTTTAGCCCAAAAAACAGAATTACTAACTCATAAAGGTAAATGTAACCACAATTGCATTTATTGCTACTGGAAATAAAATGGGCTTATTTAAAACATCAATAGATGATCTTTTAAAAAAAATAATTTCACAAGGTAATAGTGAATATACGAAACTTGTTGAAAAAATTGTAAAAAGACATCATGAAGTATTTAATGAAGATAACGTGGCAACAGCAACTAATTTTATATTAGAAAAATTGCAAAATGCTTTAAACAATGAATATAAATTGACAAAGTATGGGTATAAGATTGAAATGCAATTTGTTATTATACCAACAACAATACCAACTGAAAAATTATCATTAGATGACGAATCACAAGAACATGAACATAAAATTCCTGATAAACAAAACAAATTTGAATTTATATTAAAGGAATAATCAATGAAACCTATAGAATTTGAGAAATTATATGGAACAGAAGCTTTTTTAAAATGTTGTATTTTAACGATTAACGCTATTTTAACTGATAAAGATATTTGTTCTGAAGAACAATTAAAAAATAAATTTGATTTTTTTTCATCTATGTTTATCACAGAAAATATTTCTTAACTTATCAAGAAAAATTCAGATGGAATAGCATTAGAAAAAGAATATACAATAGAAACCGGAGCTTCACCATATATGCAATGTTTTCATACTAAAGAATATATTAGATGGTTAGAAAATAAAGTTTTAAAAAACAATATGGAAAAAAAATAATGTCAATTTCTGCCATTATAACTAAAATATCCCAACTTGAACATAAAAGTTTAGAATTTCAATGTGATAAAAATGGCATGTCTAAGTGTCCTATTTGTTGTGAAGGTGATGTGATAGTTGGTAGTAAAATTACTAACGATGAGATGTTTAATAATTCATTTTTAGCTTCTTGTACTAATTGTACCAGTACTGGATTTATTACTAATTTTGGTATGTGTTACGCTTGGCATTGTAATAGTCTTAACGGTAAATATAAATTGAAAGTGTGAGGAAATCAAATGAATAAACACTCAATAGAAATAAAAAAACTACTAAAAACATGCAACATTGACATGGGAACATTTGGCCTAATAGAACTGGAACTTAAAGAACTGGAAAACTTACAACAACTAATCATAAATAAAATAACAGAATTAACAAATAAACATGAATCTCTATCAGCCATCTTACCAATCAATAATAATCTTCACAATCTTCAATCATTACCAAACAACAACCTACTAAAATTATTCGAAAACATAATCTCTATCTCATCTTCACTCGACAAAAAATATTATAAGGAATAATATGAAATTTATAGAATTACCATTACCAGTAGATGATTTAACACCAGAAGGTTTTAAATTAGTTGTAGCGTATGCTAAAGGATCGAAAGTATTTCTTCCTATTTATGAAATGTCAGAAAATGAAGAATATCACAATTGTGATTGGGAAGGATGTGGAACCTTTAGTCACGTAGCTAGTTTTGATGCAGAACAAAAATATAAAGATGAACAAAAAGATTCATTAGCAAAAGAATACATGAAAAAAATTGTAAATTTACATAATTCTGATTGTGATGATGCTGGTGAATTTGCTGAAAAAATTGATTTTATTATTAATGAATATGAAGAAAAATTAGAAAAAAATGCTTCATATTACATTTTTAAATAAGGAATTATTAGTATGAGAAAAAATATACAACAATTACTTACTAACGAAAAAGGTTTTACTCTTATAGAACTTATTATTGCATTTACAACTATTTTTGCAATAATTTTTATATTTTTTAAGTTTATAATATGGTTGTTTACATGAGTGAAAATTTTTGTTTTAATTGCGGAAATAAATTATCAAAATTATTTTGCAATAAATGTGATACATCTTTTAAAATAATAAAATCTAGTGATATTGAATTGACAATAACATGCAATATAGTTCAACAGTTAGAACATCATCATCCACGCAAATACTATTATTCTAATATACCACATCTAGGAAATATAGCTGTAAGTAGACATGCTCAATCCAGATTAGATGAATATAAAATTTCTCAATCTATTTTTGAAGACATTTTATATAATGGTAAAGAAACTAAAGAAGGATTTAACATATTACATAAAGATTCACATGGTATTAGATTGATTATAATTTTAAATCCAGATCCTCCGACAGGTGCAAAACTAATTAGTACAATAATTAAACTTAAACCAACGAGCATTAAATGATATCAGAATATTGTAAAAATTGTTTACAGGCACCAAAATCACCAAATTTAAAATACTGTCAAATTGGAATATTATGTAACAACGAAAAAAGAAAATGTAAGTATCGTTTATTTGAACATGAAGCAGAACAAACAGGATATAAAAAAGGTTGGGTTAGAAAGGATAAAAAATGATTGCTATAAATAAATTTGTATTAAGACAAACAAAAAAGAATTTCTGCGGAACAAAAGTTAGCAAATTTGAATTAAACAAAATATGTGAGATATGTAATGAATTTCCGAAAAGTAAATGGAAACAAGGTTATGCTCCATTTTGTTTTATTATACCAATTACAATAGGTACATTTCCAGTAAATTATTGTAATTTTGAATTCCCATTACTAAAAATTAATGAATCAAATAAACATCTTTTAGAAATAAAATACAAAGCTAGAAGAAATGGTGAATTACCAGTTCTTTCTCGTTATTTCAAAAATTCACCAAAACTAAAAAAAATACAATCAAAAAAAATAAATGTTATAGTATACTCTAAAGAACAATTAGTTAAAGAAACACCATCATATGTTCCAAAAGGTGATTTTGAAATTATTTCTATTAATGCAGAACTAGATTTTGAAATACCAATGACACCAGATACAATAATAAGAAATCATTTAGGTACCGAATTTGGTGGATCAGGTCATCCACTTAACAAAAAAGAATATATGAAATCAGTAAAATTCTGGTCTGAATGGGCATTTATAGCAGAGTAAATTATGATAAGAATTCTACAAATAGATGAAAAAGCTAAAGAAGCTATTTTAAAATTAAAAACTTATGCTGAAAATCACAAGGTTAATTTAGAAATAATAAAACAAATGGCTTCTGGAATTAAACAACCTGTTGGTGATGATTCCAATTTTTCTTGTTATTTGCATGATGGATTCAGAATTGTTTATTCCATTGAAGAACAACCAGCTGGATTGTTTCGTCATATATCAATTTCAATAGATGATCTTGAAAAACTTCCAAATGTTTTTGCTACAGAAACAATTATAAACGAGTTCGGATTTAAAGGCACGATAAGTAATTGCGATAGTGTATGGATAGAAGAAAATGTGCCTGTTATTACTGTTGGATTTGTTAAAGCTATTAACTTAATTCAAAAAATTTAAAGCTTATTAGATTTAAAAAAATGATAATATTAAAGGAGAAATTCATTCAAAATGAGCAAAAACACTGACTGTCAGATGTTTCAAAAATTAGGCCAAAGTTTAGGATGATTAAATTAGATATCTAACACTCTAAACTGGAAAGAAAAATTCATAATGAAAAATTCAATCAGAAAAGTTTTGCATGATTCAGTTTGTAAAATAATTTCAAACATAATTTCAAACATAATTTCATACAAAATTCTCTCCATTTTAGTTATCATATTCTCTATTTTAGAATATTTCAACGGCTGGCGACAAACTATTTATCAGTTCATAGCTGGTGAGTCAATTTTAAAAAATTGGTTAATTTTTATATTTTTTATTCTTGTGATTATGCTTGTAATTATTATTTTTATTCTTGTGATTAGGAATAAGATTCTGAATAAGATTCACTCGAAATTAACATCGAAACAATGGATGAGTTATACAAGTGATCAATTGTTTAATATGCAATTCCAGTGGAATTATTCTCCTAGCGGTAAAATTGTCAATATTAACACATTTTGTCCATACTGTAATTTTAAACTTCATCATAAAAGATCTAAATTATTGCCTCCTTTACCTCCTAAACCTCCTAACGTTTTTACATCAGAATTTGTAATTAGTCCTCCTCAGATCGAATTTGAATGTGAAAATTGTAAGAAATTTGTTACTGAATTTAACGAGTCATATGATTCGCTTGAAAGCAGAGTTAAACTAACAATTCTGCAAAATATTGAAAACAAATTCCTTGCATGACACATTTTAACATGAAAAATCTAATCAAAATCAACAGCAGAGTTTATATATGATTCATTTTACGGACTCTTTTAAAAATGATGATTAAAAATTTATTAATTTCTGATCCAATAAAAAAATCAATGTTAATTATTTCAGGAATAATGGGCATAAAAGAAATAAAATTCACAAATAACAAATATCTTATTTTAAATGATAATGATAAAATTGTTCATATATATTTACCAGAAGAAATAATTGGTAAAAATCTTTCAAGAAAAAAAATGTTACAACTAACATAGGAGTTTTTATGAGTTGTGTTGAAATTGTAGGATTCACAAAAAATAAATGTTTTATAATAGGTGAAGTAAATAATGCATGGAAAGGAGCAATGGCAATATGGAAAATTTTAGAAAAAAAATATCTTCCTCCATATCAACCATCATGGTGGAATCCAAATCTTAATAAGGAACCACCTTCAAGATGTTTACAACCTGAAAGTGCTCGAGAAATTTGGGATCTATCAAAATCTGAAAAATTATCACAAAATGAAAAAATAGTTTTGAATTCAACTTTTGATAGATGTATTGTAAATGTAGATAATATTGATAAAGTAATTTTTGCATTTAGAGAATTTGAAGGGGTAACTAATCTTAAAGAACAAGCAGATTTAATTGAACAAACTATTAAAAAAGATTCCAAAATAATTGCTATTGGATGGAATCAAACATCAGTATGTGAAAATCAATGGATGACTGCAAATTTTGACGAAAAAACTGAAGAATATATTAGTTACAATCTTGAAAAAGATACAAATCATTGGTTTTTACCAACAGAATAGAAATGTCGAAAGATAAATTTCATTTTATAGCTAATGGATGTTTTAATCGTCCACAAATAAATGGATTTGAATATTGGATCAAAAAACTAAAAAAAGATCACGATATAAAATATGTAATAGTAGGATCAGAAATATTCAGCACGTTATTAATTAGTGGTTTTTGTAAAAATTTAAATATTGATAGAAGTGAAATGGAACTTCAAACAAGTAAAGATACATATGTAAAAATAATAAAAGAAAAAGATGATCCCGATCCTCTAAAATTTCACATAGAATATATTTTTTAATATGTTTCCCATTCACCAAAACCTAAAGACTGTGATGTATAAATAGCAATTGGCCTTGTATTCCAGAAAAATGATTTATTCAAATAAGCTATAGAACCATCAGAAAATTTAAACCAAAATTTCATAATAATCTCCTTATGTCTGTATCATTGGATCACTTGGTACATCAATTGTAGCCGATGAAAATGATTCACCATCAATACATAAAGAAATTGTAATATATCCATTACTTCCAAATGAAGACGATGTTGTAGATGTCTCAATAGTTACATTTTCTTTAATGAATTTGATAAGTTTTTGTTCATCCATTTTCAGCCTCCTTACAAACTTTTAAGATTGATTCTGCAAAATGTTTCATATCAGCAATATTTAAAATTTGACTACCAATAGAAATCATTGTTTCATCTCTACAAACTGCTGGATTAGGTTTAGATACATTTATAGTTGAAATAGAAGTTAAAAATGGTCTATATAAAATAGTATTCCCATCTTCAACTTTTGTAAAAATATGTTTCATACTATTACCTTAGACCATGAAAGTCTACAATCTAACGATTTACCATAATATCCAATTGCTTCTGCAATTGTCAAACGAATATAATCACAAACATGAAATCCTGCTTTTGAAACATAAGTCCAATAATACTTTTCCATTTTAACCTCTCAATTATAGTTTTTTGCTATTTTCCTTTTTCCTTTATATAAATATCAACCAACAATAACAAAAAAACTAACTTATTTTCTTAAAATAATTGATAATTAAAAATATTATGAAAAAACTAATAGATTTTTTTAAAAGAAAACTACTTGAAAGAAAATTATTAAAACATAAAATAACAAATCATTCACCAACATATGATATAATAAATGGCTATAAAAAAGAAGAAAAATTCACTAAAATTTATGGTGGTGAACAACTTTACGAAAATAATCAAAAATATTAATCTTTTTCTACTTAATAGTTGATATTTCATAAAACAAGGAGGAAAAATGGATTATAGTACTTCACGGCAAATAACAATGAATCATTATTCTAAAACTAGACGATTAAGAACGTTAAAAGATGATGATTTAAAAAAAGTTATTACTATTGTACCTAATCAGTTTACTGCAAGTTTAATTTCGGAAAAAAGTAGTGGTATTGAACCAGAATTTTGCCTTGTACATGAAAGAAAAATAAAGAAGGTTTAATGTACACTCTACAACAACTAAATGATATTCTTAGACCTCATAAAATAAGAATTGATAATGTTCAAACATTGAAAAATGTTATTGGAACAGAATATTTAGCATTTGAAGTAACAGAAAAAAATAATTTCACGCTATATGATTTTGTAAGATTAGAACCACATATGTTAAATGCAACCATTGCTTTACTACATTTAATAGGACAATCACCATGTTTACTTACACTTGCTGTACTTAACTATACATCATTCACTGATGTACGACAAACTTGCATAAAAGCAATCATTGAAAAAACTGAATTATCATACGATCAAGCTATTAAAAAATACCATACACTTTTAACAAATAAACATATTGAAACTTATAAAATTCTTTTATCAACTTTCAAACCAAATGAAAAAACATTATCATCAATAATAACAACAGTAAAAGAATTAAGAAAATTGATTTTTGATAATAAACATATGTTCGGTATAGACATAGACATATTTTCAGGTTTAAAATTTTCACATGAAATTGCAAAATTTTATTTCGATATATGGAAGAAAAAAGAATCATTTATAACAGCTAATGAAACAAATTCAGAAGAATGGAATGAAGGTGAAGAATGAAAATAAACAAAAAAGAACTAACTAAATTACTGGATGAACTTAGAATTTCAAATCCACAAAAATATAGTAAATTGGTTGAAGCTAATTTTGACGATCTTCTTGAAATAGGTTATTTAAAACAAAACAAGGAAATCTAATGGGAACATGGTTCGAAACAAAAAATATTGGTGAAAAAGAAAAAATGGAATATCCAAATCATATAACACAACAACTTTCTAAAGATTTTATACAAAATCAAAAAGTATTTTATGATACACAAAATATTAAAGGCATTGGCCAAATAAAAGGTATTCATAAAGAACATCCAATTTTTGGCCAAACTTATATAATTGAAGATCTATCAAATAATCTTCCAAATAAAACTTATAAATTTACTAACTTTTTATGTTCAGCAATATTTCTAAAAGAAATCGAGGAATAAATGCCACCAAGAATACCAATCCAATCAATAGGACGATTTCATAGAAATAATAATTTATTAACACATTACAATTATATCGGTTCTAACACCACACCACATACAACAGTAGGTGTAGAAGTCAGAACACCTTCAATAATAAATATTGAAGACGTTATTGATGATGAAGTTATTGATGATGAAGGATCTATACCAACGTCAAATAAAAAATCTAAACTTAAAAATATCTCAATTACAATAGACACATCCCTACCAATAAATGATATAATTCAACAAGCACTATCTACAATATTCAAAAACAAATTCAAAATTAATGTAGCAAAAGTACCAAGTATTTATTGTAAAAATAGATTTGCATGTGATTTCAATAAAATAGAATCATTCGAAAAAAACTGGAAAAAATATCACAAAAAACTAAATCTTAAATCAGAATGGTTATTACAATCTTTCTACTACGAAACAAAAAATTATACAATTAAAGGCATTTCTAAAAATAAACAAGACGTTATATGTCAAATTGGTTCAACAATAAAATCTTTCACACCATCTGATATAATTTATATCATGGAAACAAATACAGAAGGAGAAGATTAATGCCATTACCAATTTTTAGTTCTCGAGAAACTACACATGAATCAGAACTTGAAATTGATAGAATTGGAATTGGTAGAGCAAGTATAGTAGATCTTCTTTCAAATCCTAATATACGAAATACAGTTGATCCAGGATATCGAAATGCTTTATTAGAATACAGAGATCGGATATTTCGAAATCTCCAATATTCTACACCTTCTATACCACCAATTTCTGATCAGACAACACAACTAAAAAAATCTAAAAAAATGACTATAACAATAGAAACACAACAACCAATAAAAGACATAATTAAACAAACACTATCTTTAATATTCAAAAATAAATATAAAATTAACGTATCAACATTACCATCTTATACACATACACATGAAAAATTAGTATGTGATTTACAAAAAATAGAACCATATGAAAAAAATTGGAAAAAATATCACAAAAAACTAAAACTCAATTCAAAATGGTTATCACAACAATTCTATTACAATGCATCTAACTATGTAATAAAAGGAATTTCTCAAAATAAACAAGATGTTATCTGTTTAAATAAATCAAATTTAAAATTACAATCATTTTCGTCAAGTGATATAATATACATTATGCAAACAAATATAGAAGGTGAAGACTAATGCAAAAATTTTCATTTAAAATAGACTTCTCACAACCTATATCAAAAATTATGTCGAAAATACTAAAATCAGTTTTACCTTCTTACAATATTAATATTGAAGTCGACGAGTTTAAAAATACATACATTATTGAAGCATTTTCTAAATCTTTAAAAATAAAAACAAATCACCCATTCATGGATTATAATACATGGCTAAACTTATACAAAACTAAAATGATAACATTCGAAGAATTTATAAATTTGCACACAACTAATTTTAAATTTACTGGAACAGAAGTTAAGACTAAAAAAGCCGGTAAAAATTACTTTACCGGCTTTTAATATTTAATTTGAACTATTTTTTTATAAATCACCACTATAAGATTTATATTCATCCTGTGGGTACGGATCTATTTTATCTTCCTTAAGTATTTGAAATCTTCTTTTATGTTGAGGTATCACATCTTGTATAATTTTCTTTAACTGCATATCATCCAAAGAAAGTTCAGACTTTTTATCTAATTCCTCATGTTTCTTTAATAATTTAGTATAAGCTTTATCAACCTCATCTTTAATTTTTTTATGTGTTGGCTGACCTATCGTTTTTTTCAATGTTTCCTTATGCTGTATCATTTTATCATGATCATATCCAACTTGTTTAAGTTTTTCCTTAACATTTATTGAATCAACAACTTTATGATTTTTTGGATCAGCTTCCGGATGTTCTTTCATATATTTATCATAAGCATCTTGTGAATAAAAATTTATTGCAATTTTATTTATCCATTTAGCTTCTTTAATTACATTATTTATAATATCCATATTTCTCCTTAGTTTTTACTTATTATACTAATAAAAAATTATAAACTTTATATAAAATTAAGCTATTTATAAAATTCTAATTGATAATCTACTAAAAGGAGTTATATGTTTAAACTAAAAAATTACCATGTTATGTTATTTGGCACAATGTACTTTTGTTGCTTATATGCAAACTTAATACTAAATTTACCAGATCAAAATTTCTTCAAATTACCATCACTAACAAAACTAATACTATTCACTCTAATAAGCATCATAAGTACTTTTATAATATTAAAAATAAGTATACTGTCATATAAAAAAAATAATATAGGAAGACCAATTTCTGATTTAGAATTTAAAAGACCTCTGAAAGATATAAATCCACACACAGATATTATATCACATCAAAAAAATGAAGCAAAAAAACTACTAAAACAACTAATAACAGAAAAAGGAAATCAATCACACCTAAACGCTCTAAACATATTATTCTTGGGAAATGATTGTCCAGATAGAGGTCCAGAAGATTGCATACATTGCCCACATCCAGAAGAATCTTGCTAAAGGAGAAAAATGAAACTGGAAGAAAAATTTAAAATAACCGGCGTTAAAAATTCAAATATTGAAAACATGCTTTTACTAAACTCTACTTTTACTGAACCAATCACTGATAGAGAAATAAAAAATATTAAAGAAGAATTTGGAACTGATACTAAATGAATATGAATATTTCAGAACTTAAAAATTACCTCTCAACATTACCATCAGAAATGGATACATACACTATTGTTTTCGTTGATAAAGTAACTGAAATTGAAAATGCATCAAATGGTAATTTCTTAACCCGTCACAAACCAATAGTAACATCAATGATTAATCTTGATTCAAAAGAACTATGCTTTTTCGATTTACAACAAATAGAAAAATTTGATAAATTATCAGGAATATCTAAATGAAAATATACACACACGAATGCAGAAAATGTAATAAACAATATACCAACATACAAAAAGGTTACGGAACAAAATGTTGGCAAGGACACGAATTAACAAAAATTAATATATTCACCTGTAATGACAAAGAACTATACATAATATCAAAAATAATTGCTGAATATCTATACTGGGAAAGATGTTCTTGTGATCATGATGTAGGTTATACTTGTAGCTTTTGTACTAAACACAAACACTATTTCGATAATGATAATTTTCAAGAACTAATTAACAGATATTCAGAATTAATTAAAAGATATAGATTAAAGGAATACTAATGAAAAAAGGCTATTACTTAACAAAACATTTCAATCACAATACTTTACAAATAAAATTCTTCAACGGATCTAACTTAGAAAAATTTCATTCAGATCCAATGATCAATGATGAAATAGAATGGTATAAACCAATTCAAATACTAACTACAATAGCTACTAATTTGACAATACAAAATATAGAAATAAAACTAAATGAAAAATGAAATAATTACAATTCCATCTTATGAAGATTATAAATTCAAAAATCGTAAAACACGATGGAAACATATATTCAAAAGAGCAAAAAAACAAGGATTAAAATTAAAACGCAGAGATAGATTATTTTTTCTTAACGGCGGAATGTTCGGATTTTCAAAACCAACATTTATAGGTTCGATTCCAACTAGAACAGATATTCCAATGAATATACTAAAGGAACAAATATGTTAATTCTAATACTCATTATATGGTACATCATCGGTCTATTAGGCATTTACTATAAATTAATTCATAAAACAAATAAAGATATCATCCTAAGCTCATTAATTATTTATCTATTATTAGCAATAATATTTCCATTTTATCTAATAGGAGAAATAATGGATTTAACTGTCACATCATTAGGCAATCTAAATGTCTGGAATAAAGTAATCTGGAAAAGAACATATCCAGCAATATGTCCAAAATGTAAAAGCAACATACACTTCTCAACAATATACGATTCACTAACATGTGACAAATGTGATTGGATAGAAAAGGAAAATATTCAATGAAACTAAACCCACCAATAAGTTTATACGCATGTATTCAAGAGAGCATCAAAGACAACACAATAACTGAAAAAGAAAGTATTATTATAACTAATTATTGTGATTATGAAGGAGGATACTGGGAACTTCACTGGGGAGATATAGAAGAACAAAATGGAATGACTGAAAAAGAAGCAACAGTATTCGAAAACTTCTATTTAAAATACAAAACACATGAAGTTATAAAAGACAAATTCAAATATATTCTATTCAAATGCTAAAAACAACTTGGACAAAACCTTTCAGCAGACCATCCATCAAAACAAAATCATGTTGGTTATGTGATCATATAAGAGTAGGCGGACAATTCAATAGAAAATGTATTCTACGAAATGTTTTCATATGGGGTGGTGATGCAGAATCAGAAAAAAGAGAAACAGGACAAATTATCGCCGATTCATGTGAAAAATTTTTAAACTGGAAAAAAATATGAACAACACAATTTTCATGATCAAAAAAAATAACCTTTATTCTAACGGTGACAGATACGCTAAATGGGTGGAACAACCAAAAGCAAAATTCTGGTCTTCATTAAAATCTGCAAATCAAGCCATCAAATATCTCAACAGAGATGAAATAGCATGTTATGAAGCTGCAAAAAAACAATATGAAATTATTAAAAAAATATATGTAAATCAACTACAACCAACTCTATCTCACTTCTATCAAGATTCAATAATAGTAGAATTAAAATTAACAGAAATATCAACACATACTCCATCATGAATATATGAAAAAAACTAATCAAAAAGAATATAAATCTATTTTTAAAAGAACTAAGGAGGAAACAGAAAATGAGTTTAAATCTTTGTTTGGAGATAATTCTGATGAAATGTTAGAACGAATTAAAACATACCAATATAAGCCAATATATATATACCGGAATAAATTTTAAAATAAGGACAAATAAAATGTTCTGTTTCCACAAATACGAACTACATTCAAAAGCAATTACAAAATCAATTTATCAACAAATGCAAGAACATGGATTCAATCCTACTCAAGCTGCACCAATAGACTTTCAAAAACAACAAATAGTAGTACTAAAATGTAAAAAATGCGGAAACCTAAAAGAAAAAATATTTAACGAATCAGCAATAATATGAAAAAACAATACAATCACAAACTTCACTCACAAACAATGCAAGAACATGGATTCCCTACTCAAGCAACACCAATAGATTTTCAAAAACAACAAATAATAATACTAAAATGTAATAATATGAGCAACACTCGTAGTAAAAGAATTTTTGTCAAATCTAACAAAACGTTATGGATTCAAGGCATCACAAATGATTCAATAAAATTAGATGCTGGACATATCGGTAGATTAACACAAAATATTTCAAAAGAAAAAGACACAGTATCTGTAATATGGTCTGGCTTTAGCAAAAAAACAGACTGCCAATATTGTGATATAAAAATTTTAAACAAAAGGAAAAACAATGAAAATAAGCAAGGCTCAAATAAAAAAAGAACAAAAAATATTCGGAAAATTTTTAAAAGAAAATCGAACAAAAACAGTTGAACTACTAAAACAAACAGACGAACTCATTAAAGAAATAAAAAACAAAAATTCTAAATAGCTTTTTTGAAATTAAATAATGATATTTTAAATATGAAACTATTCATACCAGAAATAAGCACAATAATTACTCTATCAAAAGACTGGCACCTAAAACTATATTGTGAACACAGAAATACAACACTTGCAAAAAAATTAAATATCATCCCATCATCATACAAAGAACATATAACATGGCCACAACAATTCACAGATCCCATTGAACAACAACAAGTCACAACATGGAACAAACACTGTTACTCAGCAGATATCTCATTCGATATAACACTTGAATCAAATACACAATTAAGACTGGATAGAATATACATACGAAAAGGAAAAAAAGACTTTTCATCACTTTCTTTTTGGATCATTAACGGAAAATACAAAGGTTCTAGATTCTGGGCTAAACTTGAAGACTGCAACAACATAGAATTACTAGAACCAGAAATCAACTTAAATGATGTATTTAAACCACTAACACAAATGTATAAAAAAATGCGTGGCAAAAGGTAATAATAATATGAATAAAGATTTCTTCGAAGTTGAAGTAAGGCTAAATAGTACAAAAATAGAATCATTCTGGGTAACTTCAAAAATAGATAAAGAAGACTGGAAACAAATAGCTTTAAATATTCCATCTGTAAAAAATAGATTAGGCACATCTACATTCGAAACATCAATTCGATTCAACATCATAGAATTCATCATTCAACCTTCTGATATAGCAAAAGAAATAAACTCATCATTACATATATTATGGACAAAAGCAGTAGGAACAAAAGATTACGTTAAAAAAGAATGGCAAAATTTAGAATCACTAATACATAAAATTTTACAAAAAAACAAATGAGAACAAATATGATAAAAGATGGAATCAATATGCAAGATGAAAACATTATTTTTTTAAAACAACTTAAAAAAAAATTAATTAAAAAAGCTGCAAATTATATATGTCCTAAAGAAATAGAAATGATAAACAATATTAATTTCTATGACATTCATAAACGTTTTCCAATAAATCAACTTCTTGAACATTCAAAAACTTACATAATTTTCTATTTTACAATAGATTTTCTACTTATTCTAGCTGAATATAAACCTGAACATAATAGTGAAGAAGATTTACTCAAATCTGGTAATTGTAAATCTTTTGATTTTCCTAATGCAGATAAAGAATTAGAAAAAGCTAAAAAAGATTATATAAACAACATAAAAATTAATCTTGAAGGATTTAAACTTGCTCAAAAAACATATGAAAATCTCATAAATAGCTTTTCTATTTTTACAATTTATAGAGTTTTAGAACTGGAAGATATGAATCCATTTACTACTCATAATTCAAAAATAGAAACTATTCTTAAATTCTCTTTAGATAATTTAATAGCTTTAGCAAATAGAACTAAAAAATATGACCATTTAAGTAACGTTTCATTGATCCATTTAGAATTGGTTTAGTTTTTTATTCAAAATTGATTGATATTTTATTATGGAACTAATCTACAATTTCAATCTAAATTTTAAAGAAGAAATATCAAACATAACACCAAAAACTTTCGTGTTTAAAAATCATAGAATAAAAATTTCATTTAATGTAAAAAATATCATAAACCTAAACCCAATATGCAACTCATGCAAAGAACCAGCAAACTACATCAAACTAACACCAACAACACAAAAACTCTTTAATCTTTCATTCTACACCAAAAACCACCACCTACTCACCTCTGATCACATAATACCAAAATCAGTATTCAAACAAAATAAATACGTCGGTGTCAATCAACCATCAAACATACAAATACTCTGTTACCCATGCAATCAACAAAAATCAACTTCTTACAACCCATCTTTAATCACTACCAACACATCATCTTTCCTAAAAACTTTCCCTCACTCCAAAGAACTTGAATCAATCATAATAAACGAAAACATAGATTACACATTATTGTCACAAAGAATACATATCTACTTCAAATCAAAAGAAGATTACGAAAACTTCAAATCAAAAATCAACTTCAGCAACAACAAATTTTCCTACGCAAATAATACTACAATCTAATCTATCTTTTTTCTTGAAAATGGATGACATCTTATAAACCACTAAAAAGGAACTAAGATGAAAAAATTCGCTAATAGAAAAATATATGCAAATGTTAAAAGTCTCTGGGATGCTGCTAAAAAACAGAAGAAAATTCTTGGCAGAAGAGATCTTAGAAAACATCTGAAAAGAGAATTAGACAAAGAACTTAAAAACTGAAAGTGATGTTCTAAAATGAAACCAATAAAAAAGAAAATAACGTCAAAACAATTTGTAGTAAAAAAGTATTCTAAAGATATAAGAAAACTTCTCAAAAATACAAAGAAAAAGGTAAGTGCTAGAATGATTGCTAATACATAAAACTTAAAACTAAATAAAGGAAAAATAATATGAAATGTTTAATTTGTAATTCTGAATTCGATTCATCTGAATCAATACGTAAATATGGAAATAATCCATCAGAAAATAATTGTTGTTCACCTAAATGTTATACTGAACACATAACAAAATTACCAAATCTCCAAACATCAATAGTTCGACTTTCAAATAAAGAACTTATTGAACTATCAAAAGAATGCAACAAACCAACATGGTCAGAAGACAACATTCTTAGAAAATTTGTTATCAAACATTTCGGAACAGACAAAAATATGATCATTACTGTCCTATCACTAGTAAATAGCTTTTTAATCGAAATAACTGAAAGATTCGAGGATATTATAGTAGAAAATGCTGAAAAGGATTAAGACATTTATGACAGATTTAACACAACTCCTAATTATGTTATCAAAATCAAATGAAGCTTTTGCGAAATCAAAAGTTCCACACAACGAAAAACAATGGATGATCAAAGTTAAAAATATTACATTCATCTTTAAAGAAGATGAAAGTTTCGATTATGTTATTTAAATAAGGAAAATGATATGAAAGAATTCCTAATTATATTTTTCTTCATTATATTAATTCGATTAAGTTGTGATGTACACAAAATTGCTGTAAAAGTAGCACCACAAGAAACTAACGAAATTTATCCAGATTCTATACTTTTAAATGGAAAAAGAATCAGATGACAATTAAAGTTCTGGAGTTAGGACAACTCCAGAACAGTTTGTTTATTTATTTTTTTTTAGAATGTTTTTGTTTCATAGAGAAAGAAGACTTTTCTCCTCTTGACTTATTCAGGTTATTTTGAATTCTTCCTTCGAGATATTTAACCTGTTTAAGTATCCCAGATAAAATTTTTTCGATTCTCATTGTTTCATCCTTTCATTAAGTTTTTAATAAGTTTTACCAAATAATCTATATCTTCTAGATTTTTCGCCTATCGATATTTTTTGATGAATTATTTCATCAAGATACTTAACCTGTTTTTCTATTTTCATTTGAATTCCTTTCATTAAGTTTTTCTAAAACAAAAATATATAAGAAAATAGTATGCCATAAACCTTAGTTGTTGAATTTTAATAAGTTAGAAAAATATAAAATCAAAAATTTTCAATTATGATAATTTATTATTATCAAATTTTTATTTTTAATAATGTTTACTGCTATTAGCTTTTTTCTTCAAAATAGTTGATATTATAATATGAAACAAAACAAAAAAACATTAACCAAGAAAAAAAAATAATCTTTTTTCTCAAAACTAAATGATATCTTAATAAAGGTAAATTTAAAGTTCTTTGAAAACAAGTTGCTGAGGTTCGATTCCTCCACTACAGACAGGTCAACTGTATAAAAAGACCAGGTACAATTCAGGTTATGAGATCGAACCATAATAGAATTGTATAGAATTCAGGAACATTCATAGGAGCTTGTTCACAGGCAAGTAACCTCAATGGAATTCCAACTTGTTTTCTCTTTTTAAAAAAGATGCAATACTTCAAAATCATTCTAAACAAAAGAATATAACATGTGGAAAAAAATTAAATGGCTTCTTCGTGGCAAACCAACAAAAACAATCATCGGCGGATGGTGCGGTTGCTGCGGAAACTGGCTACCAAACAAAACATTCACATTCCCTGACTACCACACAATATATAAACTAGATCGTATCTCGATTTGCGATTCACATCTAGCATAAGGATAAATCTATGAAATTCGACTCTTTCAGCTATAACACTACTACACACTTCACTATCACACTAGAAGAAGTAAACCATCTCCTCTTCCTATGCGAAAAACACTACGACGCAACTTGTAAATCTACCGGCAAATACGGCGGCTTCATCTACGGCTGGAAAACAAAATTCTGGAACAACATAACAACTGCAGAAATATCAGCAACTACCCACCAACTAAACCTCATTACCAAAATACTAGAAATAGAACCACAATTCGACACACCTATCAAACTATCAGAACAATTCAACAAACTAACACAACTGGCACTAAACAGAACAACAGAACTAAACAACAACAATGACGACATAAATTGGATTAAATTTAACGGATTCGACGATATTCAACTTCCTAAAGAAAGAAGATTTGTATTAGTACAAATAAGAGAAAGAATTAACTTACCAGCATGTGTTGTTGTAGGATATTTAAGATATTTTTCAAATAATACACCATATTTTGTCTGTCCTGGTTTAGACGGAACAACATGGAATGTAGATTTTTGGTGTGATTGCTTAGGTGACAATTTCAATGCACCATATTGGAGTAAAGCAAAAGAATAATTAGTTTTAGCCAATTATTTTATAATAGATGATATTACCATTTGACTGCACTAAATTTATACAATGAAACAAATGCAAACTGGAGTATCAAAATGAACTTAATAAACATATTCGAAGACACTCTAAACAATCTTCCAAAACACTCCTCAAATACAAAAAAATTCTTCTATGATCCTAACTCTGACAAAAAACTACCATCAACTCAAAACATAATAATAGAAGAACTTGACACAGTATCTTCACTTTTAAACTGGAGTAAAAAAGGAAAAACTTGCATTCTAAATATGGCTTCATACATAAATCCAGGTGGAGGTGTCGAAAGAGGTGCAAAAGCTCAAGAAGAATGCCTATGTCGCTGCTCAACTTTATTCCCATCTCTTGAAAAAAACTCTGACAAATATCCTCTAGAAATAAACAGTGCACTATACACAACAAATGTAATTTTCTTCAAAGATTTCTACTACAATTATATTCAACCATCAACTGTTGACGTAATATCTATAGCTGCTATAAATTTAAATACTTCACATATTCCATTATCACGTCAAGAAAAAAACTATAAATCAATAACTAAAAATAAAATAAAACTAATGTGCTACCTTCCAGCAAAATATAATGTAGAAAATCTAATATTAGGTGCTTGGGGTTGTGGTGCTTTCAAAAATGATCCAAACACAATAGCAAAATACTTCAAAGAAATATTAATAGATAATGGTTATTCAAGTTTATACAAAAACGTTATTTTTGCAATCATCAATGATCATCATGCATTAGAAAATAATTTAGAAATATTCAAAACATATTTAGATTTTGAAATAACAAAATAACATCTGAAATGGAAACATCAAAATGACAAACAAACTAAAACAAAAAATCAAATCAATAACATCAACAACATCCGGAACTATCACTATAGAAAATAACCCTCTAAAAAGAACTTTCACATTCTTCAACAACAAAAAAGAAATTCTCCACATAACATTCAAAGAACTAAAACTACTAACTCCAGAAATAATCAACACTTTTACCATCATTAACAAAAATCCAACACATATCTTAAATCTCCTAAAAGAATGGTCAAACTCAATCAGAATAAACAACCCACTAAACGACTCAACTATCTACATATTCAACACACCTAACAAAGGCTTAAAACTACGAACTCCTCACTCATGCATCAACCTATCTAAAAATGATATCAAAAACATAATCTCATTCTATTCAGAAACAAACGACAAAATTTAAAACTAAACAACAATAATAAAATGACACCAAATAAAAATGTAGAATTAGAATGGCTTAAAAAAAATATTAAAAATATTCATTACATGATGCATCCCAACTATCCTACTTATTCTTTTGTCAAAAGAGGTAAATTTTTAGGAGGTTCTTTAACTATAATGGATTTAGTCAAAGAATGTATAACAAGAAAAATTTAATTGGAATCACTAAAAAAGGATCAACAAATGCATAACTGTCAATGCCAAACACGAACTCCAATAATAAACATACACTCTCTAACACCAGAACAACTATCTAAACACTTCAACACTGCTAAAGACTTCTTCATCCACGACTGCCAAAACATTCCAAACATGCAACCTTTCATAAACATACTAAACAAACTACAACTGGACGAAAATATTCTGGAATTTTCAAATCTAAAAAATTTACTACACCACTCTAAAGAACACATCATCTTCACCACTTTTATAGAATGGCTGGCTACTATTTATAAACATGATAAAAATTCACTTAAAGAACTAAACATTCCAACTGAATAAAATTTATGAGTACATATGATCATGAATATATGGAAGAAATTCAAAAAGCTATCCATAAAAAAATTACAAAATTACCAAAAACAAAACGAAAAGCATATTGCCTCAAACAAATTAAAAAAATCAAAAAATATATGAACGAATATTTGGAAAATTTTGATAACATTCTAAAAACTCAACATAAATAAATATGGAACCAACTATCATAATCAACAACTCTACCCTCACAGATGCTCAATCAATGACTATCAGAGTAGCATTAAATCACTACCTATCAAGCTTAAGTAATAATCCAAACTATCTAGGTAAAGATGACCATGGAAAATTCATGACACAATCTTACAAAAACAGAATACATGAAATAAACTCAATCATCTCAAAAACAAAATGAAATACCAAAAAACAAGAAAATCAAACGAAAATCACTCATATTGTAAATGCTTATATTGTAGACTATTAAAACCATTGATAGAAAAGATTATCGGCAAAATAAAAAAAATATGAAAAAACCATCACAAGAAACATTAAACAAATATCAATCACATCCAGAAATAATCGAAACAATAGATTATGAATGCAAAAACAACTCAATATCTAAAAAAAAATTAATAATCATAATCACAGGCTTAATAATAAACTTCACAGCACTCATCCTAAACACAATTTCTAAATCATCACAAATTATTTTAAATATCGCATGCATCATCATCCTATCTACCTCACTATATAAACACTATAAAAGGCACAACTAATATGGATGAATTTGACGAATGGCCAATAAGCAATGAAGAATTAGAAAAACAATATAGAAAACAAGAAAAAGACAAAAAACTATATAACCACACAACATGCGAAACAAGAAAAAAATCAGACGAAAACTGCTTATACTGTAGACTAAAATGCACATTAAAACCCTAAATTAAAAACACATGACAAGGCACAACTAATGAAAACAATTGATCAACTTATGCAAGAAAACCAAAATCTAAGAGAAGGAATCTCATACCTAATAGAAGGCTGCACAACAACTAGCACAATAACAAGACAAAACTCACTAAAAAAATGGGACGAACTCAGACAAATAGAACACAACCAAAAAATTGCGGCAGAATATATCTTACCATCAAACCATATAACAGAAGACATGATTAAACGCTCAAGAGTTGATGATAACTGGCATTTTGCAAATAATTTAAACGCAATGATAAAACATGGTTATTGCAAAATATGCGGACTAACACCTGATGGATGTAAGCGTGAAGGTTGTGCTGCAACAAATAGCAAAGGAATTTCTCATTAATCTATCCTTTTTACCCAAATCAACTGATATCTATATAAAGGAAAACTAAATAAAGGAAAAACAAATGAACTTAGCATTCCTAACAGAAACAGAAATATCAAACATGTCAGACACAGAATTCTTCAAAGCAAAAGGATTCAACATCATCAAAAAACTACCAAATAACCTATTCATAGCTTCTTCAGGCATCACTACTTACTACAACCTATATAGACACAACAACACTATCAAAATGAAATAAATGAGGAGAAAAAATGTCTAACACTATTAATAATCCAATCCACTGGATATCTGCTAACGAAGAGTCTGACACTAATACTAAAGAAGAAGCATACATAAAAAAACAAAAACGACTGAAAATTGCACAACTAATCGCAAGAATAATCATATCTATCTTCCTAATATTCAAAATATTCCAAGAAACACAATCAATATTCCTATCAATCTTCTGCTCTCTAATCTTTATAGGCTCAGAACTACAATCAACTTTCAACCAAAAAATACTCAAACTACTAAAATAAGGAAGCAAAGGAATGTTATGAAAAAAATATTAATCTTAATACTATTATTTCTTTCTAACTGTGCTTCTATAAATAAATTTACTTATGATACATGTTATAAGCAAATTGAAATAAGACATATTGGTGGAGATCCATTTTATTGGGACAAAAGTTTATGTAAGTGGTATAATCTTGAAGATGCTTATAACTATTCTATTAGCAAATCTCATACTAACAGAACATATTCTGATATATGGAATATTGAAATGTATAATAGATACAATACAAAATTTCAAACTTTATTAGAAAAAACTAAATAAACTAAAGGAAAAACATGAAATCAATCATCATTCTACTATGCTTATTCCTACTCAACTGCAACGATGACAACACACCACAACCAACAGAATACGACACAGACAACATAGTCAACATCGGACACGGAGTCTACTACTTCACATCAACCGGAAAAAAATTCTGCATACAACTAGCAAAATTCAAAACTAACCACGAAATCATCTCAATAGCTGAAGACGGCAGATCAGGCTACGGTGCAACCCTAGGCTATATCGTAGTATGCAAAGAAAACTTCTCAGATACATATCTTCAAAACAAATAAAAAATTATGGATAAAATAAATATGTTACTACAAAAAACTAAAAAATCATACCCAAATGGAACAGTTATAAAATTGAACGGAGAATTATTAGAAATCACGGCTGTTACACCACACCAAGATATAAAGGGTGCTGTATACTATACGCTAAGCGATGGATCAGAAGTTCGCGACTGTAGACTGCACCCTGAAGCAGTTTATCTAAAGGCAGCACAAAGCATCATACCTTAAGATATACTATCACAGATACAAACATATTTAAACGCAGATATTGGCATCTAAACAAGGAACATTCAAATGAACAAACAATCAACAAACACCACTAACATCAAAAAACTACTCCACAACACCAATATAGACATGGGCACCTTCGGCCTCATAGAACTCGAACTCCAACAACTCGACAACCTAAAACACCTCATCATCAACAAAATAACAGAACTATCTAACAAACACCCACAACTATCTAACATAATCCCTCCTATAAACACTATCTACTCTACATCAAACACAAACATAATTAAACTACTAGAAAACACAATCGCTATCTCTACATCTCTAAACACACCACACAAATCACATTACCAAGACGCAAAACTAATACACTCTCTCAACAAAAACATATCTGAACTATAAAGAAACTCAAAAGGAGAAAAAATGAAAAAATTTAAAGCTGGAGATATTGTATTAGTAATCGGAATGTCAGAAACGTATTGGGAAAAAGAATCAAAAAGATTCATCGGAAACAATATAGAAATTATTAAAGAATCACCTTATTTTAAAAATGCATACGATTGCCTATGCTCAGATTTTGGCGAAACTTACATGTTCGAAACAAAAGACCTAAAACTGCTGTATCACCCACAGACAATCAGAAAAACAAATAAAAAAACTAAATCAATCAATAATCTCAATAATCTAAAAATTGACGATATTGTTGGCAACACCACCAACGGATTCAAATTCAAAATTATAAAAATAAAAAACGGATTATACGATTTAATCGTTCAAAATATAACAACTAAAGAAGTAATGTTTGTCACTAACCAAAACTTCTATAAAAAACCAACACACTAATCTAAACTTAACACAAAAAAACTTCATCCAAAACGAACTATCTAAAATACAAACAAATAACAAATTATCCCACCGGTCAAAAAATTCATAAATTTCATTTCTACACTATACAACACTATTACTATACAAATATCTAACATATAATACACTACTTATTTCACTACTATACACCACATCATCTACAAGAACACTCTCAATCAACTAAAATAACAAACCATATATACCATATACTACTAACATACACAACCCTACAATTCATCTATCAATTCATAAATATAAAACAACCATATTAAAAATAACTAACTAACTAACACAAATAACATATTACTACACACAACATATATAACTACCAATAGCACATTACTAACATATACAAATAGCACCACTTTGACCCTATTAGGTGTGTATTTTTTCTCATGAAATTTTCTGGCACTTATCACATGCAAAAATATTAGAGAAAAATTAGCTATTGTTGATATTTGGAATGAATTTTTGAATTATACCGGTCAAAATAAATTAAAGATTAAAATAACAGCTATTTGTTGATTTTGTTAAATTTCAGTAATTGTTGAAATTTTATACCGGTCAGAAAAATTAAACTTTACCTAATTCAGTTTAAGTTAATGTAGTCTGATGAAATTGGTTCATCGTCTATGCATAATACAATTTTATACATGTGTTGTTCCATGCATTCTGTTTGAATTTTAAGGTGTTCTTTTAGAAATTCGATAAGGTCTTCTTTTGACATTTTATTTTCCTTTTTTATATATGATAAGATATCATCATTGAAATGAGAAAAAGATAAAGTCTTTTCAATGAATAAATGGAAAAGAAGATTAGTAGGAGCTAGTTGTTAAGTGTTCATTTGTAAACATTTTTTATTTTTAGAAGGATTATTGATTAGCCAGTTGTTTTGATCTATGATTGTAGGATGGTAGTTTCGATTTCTTCTATTAGTTTTTCTTTTGCTTCGAATATGTTGTTTGCGTGTTTGATTTTAATTACATGGTTGTTTATGTTTAGATAGTAATAGCAATCGTTAAAGCTGTAAGATCCGTATTTGCCTAAAATGATATTGCCTAGTTTTATTATTGATTCACCGGTTTTCATTTTAAATATAGTGCAGATGAATCTGTCTATTATTTCTATTGATACCATCTCTTCATCAATCATTATTTGTCCTTTACAAGTGAGCATTTGGCAGCTAGCTCTTATAGTTTATTTTAAGCATTTTTTTGTGTAGTTTGAGATAGAGTGTAAGATATCGTTTAGTTTATATCCGTCGTGGATTAGAATTGTAAGCATATAATTGAGAGGCATTTTAGAAGCATGTTTATTGATGAATGTTGTTAGATCTTTGTTTTTCATGTTTTATCTCCTAATTTGAAGATTAAATCTATGTTAGCTAGTTTCATTTTTTTTTGTAGGTAGAAAGCTATGATATCTTTTAGATTGTTGTTGTCATATCCGTTTGGTAGAGGTTCAGCTATTTCAGTTTTGATTAGATGTGACATTAGTTTTTTATAGTTGTCTATTTTTGAATCTTCAAAATTTAGTTCAATTTTCATAATAAGATATCAACTACTATTTTAATAAAAACTAAAATATAATACATGCTAATCTTTTTTGTATGATTAAGGTGATATTTGTATAAAATGGAGGATAAAAATGGAGAAGCATTGGTTAGATGAGTTAGATAGATCTGAGGTGACTATTGGTCGTAGGACTGGACATTGTGTAGATATGAGAAAGTGGGCATTAAAAGAGTTTAAAGATAAAGTGGTTGATATGACAGATGAGGAGATATTTTCATTAATATTAGATAGTGGGTATGTTCCTATAAGGGTTAATGGAGATTGTAATTTAGAAGATGATGGTGTGTTTTTGATTAAGAGGGATGAATTGAAGAATTTGCCATGTTTTTCAAGATAGGAGAAATTTATGTGGAATAAAGATTTAGAGTGGAGAAATGATTTTTCTATAACGATACCTGTTATAGAAGATTCGTTTCCGTTTGAGATGAAAGAAAAAGTTGAGGATGGGTTAGAGAAGTTTGGATTTAAGTTGACTAATAATAATTTGAAGTTGTCTGTAGAGGAAAAGGTTTGTCATATGCCTGGAGTATATAGAGGGAGAGTAGTGTTTGAGGAGAAAGAGTTTTTGAGTTTTGCTATGTGGGTAGTGATTGATGATGATAAAGAATGTTAAGGAGTAATAAAAAAAGGAATATAAAATGACTAAGGAGCAAATTGAGAATTGGAGAAGAGTGTTGGGTGGAATATTAGGGCCATATGCATTTTTGATGTCTGAGGAAGATATTATTAAGATGAGAGATAAGCTTCAGAAACAAGCAAATTATTTAGTAGAAGATGATCCTCAGAAATTGTTTGATGATTTGATAGCTAGATATCAGATTTTGATAGAAGAGGTTGAAGGTGAGTATATAACTAAAGAGATTGTTATTGCTGCATTTGAGGATATATTTAAAGTGCCTTTAGAAAATGTTATAGCTGATCCTACAGTAGTTTCGTTTAATGTTGGTAGTAGTCATTTGATGTTTGAGGTGAGAGATTGTGGAGTAGATGAACAGGAAATTAAGTTTACGTTATCTGAATAATTTATACAAAATAAATTTTATGAAAAGAGACTCAATGAAAAAAATGCTTGGTTACTTTATTTTAATTTTATATTGTTCATTTTTATTTGCCATGACAGTTCATATTGATGGAATAAAACTAGCTTTAATGTTCTGGTTCATACTTATAGGTATTATAATGATTCTATATCATGGAATAAAATGGATTATAAATTAAGAGATTTCTCTTTCTTCATAATTTTTGATAAGAATAGTATGTCATCTATAAGTTTGAAATAATATAATCTTATTTTTGTATAGTTGGTGATATTTATATAAAAGGAATAAAAAATGAAAATACTTAGATTATCAGAACATAATGCAGAATTGATTATAAATGCAGTAAAGATGATTGGATCATTTGAAACTGAGATGATAATGGATGTTATTGAAGAATCACTTAATATGAATCATATTGAGACTATTAGAAAGTTTTTGATATGGGTAAATAAGAATGGAAAGACTTTTGGGAGAAATATACATGATGTATATAAGGAGTGGATGGTAGTTGAATTTGATAATCGAAATGAACAACATAAGAAAAATGTTATAGAGATGAATTATATGAGAGAAGGAATAAAGAAGTTGAAGAGTGAGTTTTCTCAGAAATTTGGATATAGTGATGATTTTGTTGCACAATGTAATTTACGGTATATAGTTTTTAAATAGATTCTAAAAATAAAAAAGGAGAATTAAAATGGATTTTGAATCTTACATTAACAAAGACAGTTATCCTGTTAAGCCTAAATTTCCTTCTGCTAAGTTGGTTACTCCTGAAGATCACAGAAAACATGCAGATGAGTTGGAAAAGTATAATACTGATCAAAAGGTATGGGTTGAAAATTGTGATGAGTGGAAAAAGAAACAAACTGATTTAAATGCAAAGTTTAAGGAAGATGCACTTAAAAACATATTTCAAGGTGATTTTGATAAGTTTCCTAAATTGATTAATGTTATTTGGGAAAAAGCATATGCTGGTTCACACAGTAATGGATTTGAAGAAGTATTTAATAGCTTACTTGATTTGTCAGAAATAGTAGAAGCTGTCAAAGAGGATTTGAAAGGAAATTAAAATATGAAATTTTTAAAAGATGGTAATGAAAATTATGTATATGCATCAGTGAATAAAGAATGTTCATTACGGATTATTGTTTCTAAGGTTGAAACGTTGGATGAATATTTTATTTATTCTGTTGAATTGTCAGGTAATTTGGATAAGAAATTTGTAATAGATTTTACATCGTCTTTGAATAAAGCAATGTCATTTTATAAGCCTGAAGATGTGGTGAATTATGTGAAAAGAGCATTAACATTGGAAATGTCAAATTTGATATATGCTATAAATTTGAATAATTAGGAAAAAAATATAAAATAGGAAGATAGTTGTAGCTTTTGAAAAAAAAATAAGTGATATTTAAAAAAAACATTTAAGGAAAGGATTTTGTATGGCAAAGTTAAGATTTCAGTTTAACAAGGAAGATGAAGGATTGGAGAAATTGACCGGTACAGTTTCCTTTCCAAGTGATTTTAAAACTGGTCAACTTGAAACGATATCAGTTGGTGGATTGGGTGAATGGAGAAATGTGAATGCTGATACAGTTCACATAAGTGAAAATTTCATCCGGTTGTTTTTGACTCCTAAACGTAAAGCAAAGCTTACAGCAAGTAAGAAAGTTGTTTGGATTGGATTGAAAGCTAAAACAGATTTGATGCTTTCTTACAAGGTTCGTAAGATGGGAACAAAAGCAATTGTTAAAGTATTAACTGATTTTTTTCAGGCTGTTACAAAGAATGCAAAAGTAAAGATTGAAGTTGATAATAATACTGAACTGTAAATATTGATAATAACCGGCCAAAATAGCTGGATTTAAATGTCCAGCTATTTATTTTCTTTTTCCTTTACAATTAAAAAATAATGTGTTATATTGATGAAAACAGATTTTAAAATACTTTGGTAGGTATTAAGTAACATTTTTACTTGGGGAGAAATGTATGAGCGACATCGTTTCATTAGTTGCAGAGTTTAGAATTTCATCAGTATTATCCAACAAAACAGTTCAAACTAAAACATTTGATGAAATTTGTAAGTTGTTGGAAAAAAAGATAAATATTAGAGTACATCAGATATCATATGGTGGAAATTATAAATCAGCTAAAAACTTTGTAACTGAAATTCTTGTATTCATACTTGTAGAAAAAAGATCCAATGGACAATATTATTTAGATTTGAATAATGATCAGCCTATTAACTACATCACTAAAGTAATGTACGATAGAGCTAATAGAACATCGTTAAGAATTTGGTTGGATGATATATCCTTAATTAAACAAGTGAATGTTGAGCAGAACGCTTTTAAATATGCATTACGTGATTTTATATATGAGAAGAATCGTCATCCTGATTTTTCAGATATTCGTGATTTGAATTGGATAGCTGAAAAAATGAAAATTGAAAATGATGAAGTAATGAGAATTGTTTCATTATACAATGGAGTTGAATCAAGTTTAGAAAGTAGCATTGGTGATTCAAATGATGATCGAACATTAATTGATGTATTGGATAATGGAGAAGAAAATCCTGAAGAAGAATTTTTACGTGAAGATAGATTAAGAATGATAATGAAAATATCTAAAGAAATATTAACTGATCTAGAATATAGAATATTTTCATTGTATTATTTTTCAGAAATCGTGCATGGATATTTATTGGACAAATGGGATATTGTTGATATATTAAAGTGGCCATCAACAACAGGTATTGATGATCCTACAGATGCACAAAAACGTCAAGAATGGAAATCAAGAGCAAGAGTGAAAAATATAATTGATAAGTCTAGATCAAAATTATCTAAGCATGGAATGTTTAAAGAATTATTAAAAAATAAAGTTTAAGGATTGGGAGGTAATTGAAATTTCCGGTTCGATCATATAAGGCCCATTATAATGTAGCTCACACATTCGGATTAAGAGCACCCATACCCTTAAACTTTTAAATGTATCAGAAAGAATAAAAATGAACAACAAAGATAAATATGTTAAGTGTTTAGAAAAATTAAAAAAGATACGTTCTAAGAATAAAGGTAAAGAAAGTAAAGAAGAAGATACGCTTTTAGATCAAATGGATGTGTTATGGTTTGATTTAACTGAAAAAGAACAGAAAGAAATAAACACAAAAAATACTTTAAAAAAATGTCCAATTTGTTCAGATGGTGATGTAATTATTGGTGATGAGATATTAAATGATCCATATCATGGTATTGGTAGTCATTTTGCTTCATGTTCTAAATGTACTGCTAAAGGAATGATAAAAGATAATATATGTTATAATTGGTTAGCAGCAACAAAAGGAAATATGAATGTTTGATTTTAATAAAAATGGAATGTCATTATTGGAAGTAGTTAAAGCTTATCCTGAAGAAGTTGTTAAAGCAATTGAAGAGATGATGCATTTACGAAAAATTGGAGAAAATGAACAAGTGCCTGCTAAACAATATGATATTGTGAAAGCTTTCGAGCGGTCTACAATTACAAATCAAGTTACTATAAAATTAAATGATGGTTGGGTTTTAGCAGGTAATTTAATTGTTATTGATAATGGTGTTTATTATCAACCTATGACTAAGGATAATGTATGATTATAACAACAACACAAATTTATAAAAAATATCTTGATGAATATATAGGAAAACAAATTTACTTTTTTTATAATGATAAACCAGTTGTTGGTATAATAGAAGGTTTCGATACACATCAATTTTTTGTTAAAGAAAAAGATGATGATGAAAGTAAAGCAAGATACGGAATTCAATTTGATGATAAAGAATTTTTCTTATCAATAGAAGATATGTTAACTTGGGTAAAAAAACAAATATGGATTTCATAATAATCATAGTTTGTTTTGTTATTGGTTATTTCATTGAAGACATTATTAAAAAAATTTTTAAGAAAAACAAAGTTTAATGAGTGAATGGCAAAAACAGTTTGTAAGTAAAGTGATTAAAGAAACAAATATTTCACATGAGAATGCTATGACAATTTTAGGGTTAGTATGTAATGAAAGAGAAAAAGCATACATGGAAGGATATAATAAAGGTTATAGTGACGGATGGTTAAAAATATCTAAGAGAATAAAATGAAAATATTATTAATATGTTTATGTTTACTTTTATCTGTAATTACAGTTGTATTTAATTCTTATAGACTGATGAATAATGAAGAAATTGTAAGTGTAATTGTTAATAAGCAAGATGGTCAATATGGATGGCCAAGTCATACTTATATTAAAATTTTACCTAAAGGTGAATTGATAAGTATTTTTGGTTCATGGGGTAATTGTGGAGATACAATACGTCAATCTAGAAGATGGTACAAAGATAAACAGGCAGAATTCTAAAGAAAAGTATATAATTACACTTTAGAAAGAAAATAACATAAAACAAACAAGGAGTCTCAAAATGGCAGACAAGTTCACAATTCCAGAAGTAGCATCAGAAAGAATGACACTGTTGAATGATCAGATTAAAGTGTTCACAGAAGAATATGCTACATTTAAGGAGAAGGCAAAGAAGTCAGCTGCAGGTAGAGCAAAGAAAGCATTGACAAACGTTAGAAAACTTATCACTGCAGTTAGAAGAGATATTCAGGATGAAATAACTGCAACAAAGAAAGCTTAAATAAAAAATGGTGTATTAGAACAAAAATCTAATACACCATTTTTTCTTTACTACTTATGAAAAAACAAATTAAAAGTAATGTTGTGATATCAGATAAACCAGATATCACTATTGGTAATTTAGAAATAAGTGTATGTTTCTTTCAAAATAAACCAAAACCTTGGGTAATCATTTTCTATAACAATAAAACTAAAAAAACATCTAAACTGGATTATTACTTCAAAACAGAAGCTGACTTCGCTTTAAAAGCAATAAAGAAATTAAAAAAACATTTATGATAAAACAACCACCAAAAGTTAAAAAAGATAGATCAGCGATTAAAACATGCTTAGAATGCGGCATTCAATTCCTAGGACATGCTATCTCTAAATATTGTCCAGCTCATACTAAAACAAAAAACAGAATCAAATGCGTCAAACATCATATTAAACCAGAATTTTCTAATGTTATTATAAAACATAAATTAAATCAAATTTCTACCAAAACACTTATATGTCAATTATGCGGAAATAAATTCAAATCAGATATGATACCAGGTCAATCAATCTATCCAAAATTCTGTGAAGAACACAGAAACGAATATAAAAGAAAAAACTACAAAAAAACAAAAGGAGTCTCTTAAGTGTCAAAAAAATTGTATGTGGGTAATCTTCCCTATTCAGCAACTGAAGATCAAATCACTGATTTCTTCTCTCCAATCACTCTACTTTCTGTCAAACTAATAAACGATCGTGAATCTGGTCGTCCAAGAGGCTTCGGCTTCGTGGAACTAGAAAATGATACCACATTACAATCTGCATTAGATTTAAATGGAACAGATTTATCAGGTAGAAAACTTGTTATCAACGAAGCAAAAGAAAGAGATCCTAATGCTCCTCGGCCACAAAGACAACAATCTTATACTCCTAGATCACAAAACAGACCTGATTTCAACAATCAAGAGTATCCACCACGTACTTCTTCAAGATCTGATTCTTTCAATAAAAGATATTCCAACGATTCTAAATACAATCGCTAACAAAATCCTTCGTAAAAAGACTCACATCCTAAAAATACCAAGAGTAACTTCTTGGTATTTCCTTTTTATCTATCAACTCTCTAATCACTCTCAATCCACTCAATCACATCCTTTATATATAACCATATCCACTAATAACAGTTAATTCTAGATACTCTATAAACACTCACAATTATCACTTTTTTTCACGAAATCTTTTTGTCCTTTTTTATCCCTGTAGTTGATATATTATAAAGAACAAAAAGGAAAAATAAAATGGATTCACCAAAAACATACTTAGATTGCTTAATTGATGAGTATATAAATAATCAAGTTAAGAACATTCCAGAAAATAATCGAAGTGAATTTTACACTAAGCAAATCGCTAAATGTGATGAGATTCTTATACAATTAAATGACAAACGAAATGGAAAATAAAATGACAAAAAAAACATCTTCAAGATCTTCTATATCTTTCGATCAAGCTTGCAAAATAATAAACAACAATTTCTCATTCACAAAAGATATAGTCAACTACCGTAATCTCAAAAAACTATCAATAACACTAACTCCACACTTAACTACATATTCAGTTACATTCAACAATATCACAACAGAATATAACGACATAACAACAGCAATCAAAAATTACAATAACATAAAAATTATCATAGACATACAAAAAGATTTTATTAAGAATACAACAGGCAAACGCTGAACATAAATTATCCTTTTTTATACCTGTAGTTGATATATTATAAAGAACAAAAAAGGAAAATAAAATGACAAAAACACTCAAAAAATTCAAATCACTTTCTAGATCAGAAAAAATAAAAGAAGCAAACATACTAATCGATGAACAACACACACTAAAACCAATCGTTGAAACTGACACAGAAAAATTCTGGATTTCATACGGCCACATAGAAATCGAATTCTACACTCTATCAGATAAAGAAAAACAAGAAGTATTCGAACAAATCAAAACACTCCAATCAAAACTGGACGAATTAAAATCATATACAGGCTATGAATTCTAATGAAACAAGATATTGATGAATTATTCGAAACTCTCGAAAAACTATCAACAATCAACACAAAAGAAAATATACCACTATGGTGTTTAAATCAATCTTTTTCTCAATCTCATACTGATATATCTATAAAGGAGATAAATCATGGACAAACTAAATAAAAACGATCTGGAAACAATAGCCTTTAGCGAAAACATTCCTATCAACATCAGAGCAAACGCTATAAAACGAATCAACAACATCGACAACAACACCTCATATAAAAATCTCTCAAACGAAAATCTGGTCACTGCTTATACAGAACTAACTAGCATAATATCAACACACAAATTCACCCCTCTAAAAGCAGTAGAAAAAACTCAATCACATCTATAAAGAACAAAAAAGGAAAATATGAAAACACATCACAACATAAAAGACATAAAAATAGCTTTTAAAAAATGGTGTGAATCTAGTGTACACTTCAGATATAACTCCAACAGTATCAGCAAAACAATACACAACTCTAATTGGAACGAATTCAAAAAACACTTAAACGAATCAAACACTCCAGAAAATCCACAACCAACTATACACATCAACTACTGCAACAACTGCCCACACGTATCTCACTCAGGAGCATTCACTCCAGGAGGAGCTAAACCAATCTGCGGCAACAAACTAGCATGCTCACCAAGAATCACAAAAGAAAAATATCACTGGAAAAACAGAGTATTAAACACTCTTCCAAACGGATACCTAGAAATACCAAAATGGTGCCCTATAAAATAAGGAACAATATGAAAACATGCACCTGCAAAATCTGTCTATCACAATACAACCAACAACAATCAATAAAATCATACGGCTCAACACCATCAGATAACAACTGCTGCTCTTCTAAATGCTACACTACTCTCATCACTACTAACTTCCTCTCAAAAGAATTCAACATAGACAACTCTATCTCAAATCTCTCAAATACCGAACTAATCACCCTATCAGAAGAATGCAACAAATGCGAAAACAACAAATGGGACGAAAACGACACTCTAAAACTATTCATCCTAAAACACTTCAACTCGCTCAACCATAACAATATCATTCAAACCATATCTCAAAAATTCCTAATAGAAACTACTAAAAGACTCAAACTCTTAATAGGAAACTAATATGCTAAAAAACAACAAAGACTGGTACGGACTATTCGTAAACAACGAACTATCCACAATAAAATCTTTCACACACGAACCATCTATAATGGACTTCAAATCATATTACAACAGCAACTACACTTACGACGTAAGACCACTCAACATAACAATTATCACAGGATATTAAAATGAACAAATTTGAAAAAATGCTGGAAAGAAACGCTCCAGAAAACGAACCATCTAATACAACAAACGACATAGACACAATCATCTCTAACCTCACTACTCAAGAACTAATCGACCTATCTGAAGAATGCAACAAACCTTCATGGAACGAATGGAACATTCTAAGACGATTCGTCAAAAACAACTTCGATTCAGATTCAAAAATGCCTATAATAGTTTCTCTAACCCTTGCTAACAAATTCCTAATAGAAACTACTAAACGCCTAAAAAACTCTACTCCAACAAAAGAACAAATCAACACCTTCAACAATACCCTAACAAAAATAAGACACCACGACATCCTATGGAATACAGACATACATTCACTCGACGTAATCTCTGCTATCATAACTAAATAAAAAGGATCCACTATGTTCAAAATCCTAATCTTCAATCCACAACTCTCAAATGAATCAAAAGTTATCTCATGCAAAACAATCCCTAGAATAGGAGACAAAATCCCCCTATTCTACGAACCATTCCCTACTGTAGAAACTATAGTACTAAACATCGAACCAACAACAAACTTAATAGACAAAAACATCAAACAAGCATTCGGCTCAGCTTTCTCTTCTATAGACGCTATTATAACTGTAATCTAAAAATTGACAACAATGTCAATTGTTTACCAATTAACACAATATCATCATGTTTACAAATGAGTACTCCATAACTAGCTAGTAAGTAGTAACTAGCTGTTCCCCAAATTAGTATCAATAGTAGTTTGTATCGTTAACAGTTGTGCAAAACAGCATAGGTATTCTCCTGTAAAGTAGAAAGTGGCATTAGACTAGCTACTTTATGCGTTGTATTTCCGTGCCGGAATTCTGGTAAAAAATATAGGGGGTTGGGGTTTTTTCTACCCACGTAGTTTTTTTTAGCTAAAATTCGGGTAAAATAAGATATAATTGAATAGTGGTTAACAAAGGAATTAAATATGAGTGAATTAGATGTATATATGAAGAAATGTGGGTTTAATAGAAATGGTAATATGTATTCTTATTATAAAACAGATAAAGTGATATTTAATATTGAGTATAAAGATGCTGTTAAAGTTATGAAAGATCAAAGATATTTAGTTGAGTTGATTATTGATAATTTAACAAATGCTGTTAAGCTTTCTACTGAAAGGGTTTTATTAGTTAAGTTGTCGCAGAAACTTATTAGTGATGATTTTCATTTATGAGATAAGGAGAGATGAGATGTTTGAGCAGACTACTGTTACAGTTACAATGCCGTTTTTGGCGTGGATATGTATTGTGTTGGGATTTGTAGGGTTAGTTGGAAATTTGGTGATATTTAAGATTAAGAATATGAAGAAGGAATAATTAAATGGTGTGTGGTGGAGTTGTGTGAACAGTAAAATGGCACGACAGTTTCCGGCAGATTAGATACCTGTTGGCTGTAAGCTTCATCACACATTTTTTTTGGAGAATGAAAAATGGGAATGTTGATAAATGTGAGTAAAGAGAGTGGTGATATTGTTGAGGGGTGGATTAGGTATATACCGATTGATAAGAATATAAGTGAGTGGAAAGTACGTATAAGTAAAAAGAGTAAAATGGATGTGTATCATATTTGTAAAGATACGATGAATAAGGGATGGGAAGTAGATTCTAGTGGAAGGTTTGTGAGATTGGCATGTATGCAAGTAGAAGAGATGTATGATGAATGAATTAGGAGCTGATAGATTTTTTAATATTAGGGTTTTTGTTGATAAAGAGATAAAGATGGATGTTGTGTATTGTAATGAGGTTAAGTTGAGGAATTATTTAAAAAAGGCAGAGATAGGGATTATAGAAATTGTAGAAATTGGAGTGTGAGATAATGGGTAAAAAATATTGTTGTGATGGAAATGAGCAGTGTCATAATAGGTGTACGTTTGAAGCGATGGGTAGTGATGAGCCTGATGGTTGTCTTGTTGGTGATTATATAGAGAATTGGATTGAGGAGAAAGTTTTAAATGATGTGCTTGAGACAGGTGTTGTATCAGAGTTGAATGATAGTTGGATAATTACTAAGTTGAAGAAATATCGTGAAGAAGGTAAGCCTATTTATATAGAGTTTGATATAAATGAGTTAGATGAAGAGATATATAGAATTTTTTTGAAAGAAGGTTAGATATGGGTAAGATTCAGAAGAAGCCGTGTGTTATACATGATGTTGAGGTATGTGAATGTGATGTATGTTCAAAAGTTAGGGATAAAAGTTGTGAGATAGTGATAGGTAAGTTTAGGATTAGGAGAGTGAGTGATTTGAAGGTGAATATATCGTTAGTTGGTTCTTTAGAGGGTGGAGAGTTTAGTATGGAGAAGTTTGAGAAGTGTGTTGGGGAGTTTTATGATGAGAATTTTTGAGGTGAGAAAAAGGGGAGTGCGTAAAATTGTGGGTGCGCCAAGATGGTGATGTTTGAAGTTGTGATTTGTATTTTGGGTATTATTTATTTGTGGGTGATGTGGTATAGAGTTAGAAAGCAGGTTAGTTTATTTTCTGTTGTTGTTAATATTGTGGTTACTAGTTTGTTGGTTTATTATATTATAGGTGTTTTAAAATGATGTGGTATGTAGTAATTGGGTATTTTGTTTGTTGTTTTTTTGTATTTGTTATGTGGTGTAGTGATGTAATTCAGAGTGATGAGAGTGTTAGGTTTGTTGATTTGTTGTGGCCGGCGTTTTTTATGTTGGTGTTGAGTGTTGGATATTTGTGTTGGTTGACAGTTAGTGATGTATTAAAATATTTGTATAAGAAATGGAGGGTATAATATGAAATTGATAGTAGTGATTGGAATTGTTTTGTCAACGTTTGTTTTTATGTTGTCTTGTACTGATAATGTTATGTCGAGGCAATTTGGTGGAAAGAGTGTAGTTGAGTTGCCTGTTGGAAAGCGGTTGATATTAGCTACTTGGAAGGAGAATAGTTTGTGGTATTTAGTTGAGGATAGGAAAGATGGTGTAGAGCCTCGTGTTTTAGAGTTTAGGGAGTCCAGTTCAATGGGAATTGTTGAGGGAATGGTTACATTTAAAGAAAATTAGGGTGTTGATATGGGTGAATGGAATCAATATCATGATAAGTTACAGAAGAGAGATTTGAGTTATTATGTTGAGAGGTTGGGTAGAGAGTATAATGAGTTGAAGCCAGATGAGATTGGTGATAATTTGAAGTATGCAATACAAGATTTGTTGTTGTATATGAGTGAGATGCCTGTATGTAGTAAATGTATTTATAGAGATGTTGAAAGACATGGAGAGTATTGTTTGAAGTGTAAGCATGGTGCTTGTGATTATTTTGAAGAGGATAAAAATGAGAAAGCAAACTAAGTTGCAGAAATTTTTGAAGATTTTGAAGCCGTTAGGATTTTACAAATATTCAAGTGATAATTTGATAGCTCATAATAGTTTGAATGTGTTGATTGATATAACAGATATGGATGATACGTCGACTATTATAAAGAAAGTAGTTGATTATGGAATATTGGTAGGGCAGAATGAAAAGGTAACAGAGATAAAGAATGTTCTTACTAGAGTTAATATTTCATATAGGATAGAATAGGATGAGAAAGAAAGAACCGTTTATATTTTTTTTAGTGGGTGTTTTGTTTAGGTTGGTAGTTATAACTATTTGTTTGATTTTTATATTAGTTGATTTGTTGAAGTTAGTAGAGTAAAATTTAAAAAAGGATGTTGTTAATGAGAATTGTATTGATTGTGTTGATGATGATGTTATTTAGTTGTGGAAAGAGTGATGAGAATAAGAAATTGAAAGTTACTGATGTAGAGGTAGTGGGAAAAAAAGATGGAATACTTGAAATATATAGGTTGAAGACAGATAGTGGAACGTATTTGATATCTTCGCGTGGTGGAATAATAAAGGAGTGAGGGGTGATATGAGTGATGAAAAAGAGATTGGAATGTTGAGTAGGTGTTTGTAGAAGTTTTATAATGGTGAGGTGAAGACTAGTTTAGAGATGTTTGATTATTTGTATAGTGTTGGTTTTTTTGAGAGTAAGAAGGCAGTTGAAGTATTTATTAAGATGGTAATGGATTATTTTCCTTGTCATGAGAGGAAGAGTATTGAGAAGATGGTGTTTACTAAGGTATTGAGTGAGATTGTAAAAGATAAGGTGAAATATCCTGATGTAGGGAGTGTGTTTGAGTATATAGATAAGTTGGGATTGTTTTTTGATGATGTTGATGGGAGGGTTAAGTTTATGCAGATGAGTGAGCAGATGATGGCAGAAGTTGGAGGGGAATGATGGGGATTACGATAACGTTATATTGGTGGGTTTTTCCGATAGTTTTGTTTATATTTCCTGTGATTTATGGTATGTTTCGCAAGAGTGGAGGTTCTTATGATTTTCACTTAGATACTATGTTGATATTAGTCGGATGTTGGGCATTGGGTATTGGTTTAATGGTTGGACATTATTTAGGAGAGTAATAAATGGTACGTGATGATTTAGGTGATAGGTGTAAGTATTATGAATCGATTAATGAGAAGCAATTGATAAACATATTACCTATATGTGTTCGTATTGATGGGCGGTCATTTCATACATTTTGTAGAGGTTTGAGAAAGCCGTTTGATATACGGTTGTCTAATGTGATGAGGGAAACAACTAAGTGGTTAGTTGGAGAGACTAATGCATGTATTGGATATACTCAGAGTGATGAAATAACGTTGGTATATTATTCTGAGAATTATAATAGTCAAGTGTTTTTTAATGGTAATCATCAGAAGATGGTGTCAACATTATCTGCATTAACAACTTTAAAATTTTATCAGGAATTAGATAAATTTGAATTGGGATATAAGCAAGTGTTGAATCCGCATTTTGATTGTAGGGTGTGGAATGTGCCTAATAAAGAAGAGGCTGCTAATTTGATATTGTGGCGAGAGAATGATGCTACAAGGAATAGTATACAGATGGCAGTTAGATCTGTATATAGTCAGAAGGAAATTCAGAATAAGAATTGTAGTGAGTTGCAGGAGATGTTATTTCAGAAGGGAATAAATTGGAATGATTATCCTGTGTTTTTTAAGAGGGGTAGTTATTTTCAGAGAGTTGTTGTGAAGAAGAAGTATACGATTGATGAGATTGATAAGTTGCCGTTGAAGCATGCAGCAAGGAGTAATAAGAATTTGGTAGTAGAGAGAAGTGAGATAGTTGAGTTGAAGTTGCCTATTTTTGCTAAAATAGAAAATAGAGTTGATATTATATTTAAAGGAGATATAATATGAAGCATTTTAATGTTATTGGTAGTACAGCAGGTGATGGTGGGCAAGTTGTAGCTAATGATTTTTTTAGTGCATGGATTAAATTTTGTGAGTTAGATGTGAAGATGTCAGTAAGTGATAAAGAAATTGAAAAGCAACGATGGAATGAGAATGCTGAATGTGTAGATGATGATGAGTATCAGTATGGTGATTATAGAATTGTTGATGTAGATTTTAATATTGATTTGAAGAAAGATTTGTTACAAGCGTTAGAGATTGGAATTGCTAATTCAGAGACTTTAATTGAGAAGAATCAGTTGAGTAGAGCAATGGAGGTTTTGAATGGTGATGTGTTGGGAGAATTTGAAGCTACACAACAGATTGCTATTGATATTTTAGAATTGTGGAAATTAGATAGACAAAATGAAGAGATTGATAAATTGATTGAGAAGTTGAAGAATAAAGATCCTGAGGGTGTTAAAATTTCTGAGAAAACTTTTTAATGACTAGAATAGAATTTGATGAGAAATTAAAAGATCCAGTGATGTGTGAGCAAATATATTTTGCATTAGATATTGCTTTTTATCATATTGGGTTTAAAGCAGCTATTGTTGATTTAAAAAAATGTAATAAAAATGATGTTGTTGAAATGTTGAATTATATGATTGAAAATAAAATTAGTTGTTGTGGATGGGAAATTAATTAAGGAGGGGTTATGGCTATATTATTGTATTGTGATCACTGTAAAACTGAAACAGCGCATCATAATCATGAATGTGTTAATTGTGCTAATGTAGTTAAAGAACAAAAGAAGCAAGAGTTTTTGAAAGAGAGAAGTAAATTGAGTATAGAAGAACGGTTGACATTGATAGAATCGCAGTTGTTTGATCAGCCGGTAAATTTTCCAAAAGATTTTTAAGGAGAGAGTATGATAGATGAGTTGTTGTTGTATTATATTGGAATATTGTATGTGGCGTTTGGGTTTTGTATGGTTGGGTTGGGGTTGATAGATGTAGTTGGTGGAAATGCACAGTTTAGTGGTTGGAAAGGTGTAGTGAAGAGTTTTTTGTGGTTGGCATTTGTATCACAGTTTTATTTGTTATATGTAATTTATTTAAAAGTGAGGAGGAGATGTGGTTAAGTGGTTTTTTGTATATAAGTGGTTAGAGTTGAAGGAGCAGTTTGAGAGGCATAGTGATTTTTTAAAATTTTGGGGTGTATTTTTTGGAATGTGGGGAATGTGGTGTTTTGTGTTGGTGAAATTTGTTGGTGTTAGTAATGTTGATACTGGAGTGTTGTTTGGGTTGTTATGTACAATTGGTACAGGTGTGTTGGTTGTATGTGGAGCATTAGTGTGGGAGTTTATTAAGAAGAATATTGAGAAAGCAAGGAATGCAGCTAAGTTAGATATAAGTGGATGGGTGTGTTCTGTTTGTGGAGGTGATTTGAGGAAGGGTATGCCTAATGTGTCTTGGGGTGAGCCGACTAAGGTATGTGATGTATGTGAGAAGAGTGGTGTGAAGTATGAAGTAGTGAATAGAGTGAAGGAAAATGTTTAAGAAGATTTTTGAGTTTTCAGAAATAGAGGTATAAGTGAAAATATTTGCATTATTTAAAAATTTTATTCTTTATAGAAAACGTAATGAGATAATTCATAAAATGATGCATTATTCTTTTTTTAGTATTGATAAGGGAAAAGAGATAGAAATTCCTATGTCATCTGGAAGAATAGGAATATTTGTGCTTGAAAGAACTGAATATGTTTCAGATATGAGTTTTTGGGGATATTGGAAATTGATAGGTTATAAGAATATGAAGTTGTTTAAAGATATGTCTTTTTTAGAGTACATTGATGTTGTTAAATGGAGAAAAAGTAATGGGAAAGATAAAGTTTAGGATTATTAAGAAGAGTAGGTATTGGGTGCAGGAGAGGATGTGGTTAGTGTTTTGGGTTACTCATGAGAATGATGGATTTAATAGTGAGGAAGCAGCTATTGATTATGTAGTTAAGATTGCTAAGAATATATATGACGCTAAAGATGAGAAGAAATTTAGTGTTTGTAGGGAGATAGATGTAGTAGATGGGAAGATAAAGGAGTTTAGTAGGTAAGTTACGTGAATTTTAGATAATTGTCATTTGTTCGTATTCAGGATGTAGTTTTATGATATATTCACGAATTTGTTTTTTTCCTTTATCTATTTGATTTTTAATTTTTATTTTGTTAGGCCAATTATTTTCTAAATTTAAAACGTGTACTAGATTATCTTTTGTACTTTGTTTTCCGAAGTAGTATGCAATGATGTATTTTTTAGTTTCATTTTTTAAAGTTTTTATTGCAGACCAGATTAGGTTTTTTAGTTCTAGTGTGTTTAGAATGTTTTCGTTGTTTGATGGAAATTTATCTAATTCTTCGTTTGTTGTTATGTCATGGTGTTCATAGAATTCTATTTCTTTTTGTGATCTAGCATATTTATCTATAGAATTGAATCTTGACATCGATAGTGTTGGAGTTGCTTGAATGCTCATTAGTCCGTTTTTCATTGTTTTTCCTTTGTTAATTTTTATAAATATCAGTTGATGATGTGAATAAAGATAGCCTTTTTTATTTTTTATGAATGATAGATTACAATTAAAGGAGATTTAAATATGAATGATGATGTGTATGTTTATAGAATTTTTCATAAGCCTACTAGACTTTTTTATTGTTCAAGAAAAGGAAGATTTAAAGGACAGATAACCAATCTTTCTGCTAAAGGTAATTTTTATGAGTCAGAGAAAATGGTGAAGAAAGTTTTTGAAATAGATTGTGTTAGAGCAGAGATAAATGATGCTCAA